>Ga0126336_10000507_pt1 | contig 16201 bp, 11 predicted proteins | sample SidCmetagenome_FD_92530 | JGI IMG/M metagenome (GOLD analysis project Ga0126336, IMG submission 92530) | Coral microbial communities from El Islote,Puerto Morelos, Mexico - Siderastrea C C metagenome | ecosystem: Host-associated > Invertebrates > Cnidaria > Coral | place: El Islote,Puerto...
AACCGGGGTCCCCCCCCCCCCCCGATCCAAAAATACACACATACATGTTTAGAAAAGTTGTCCACGTTTGGCGGTTTTAGAGCGCATACTAAAAAAAGTTACAAATGTGCAAAGTCCGCGCGGGCAGAATTCTCCCCCACCCCCCACACCCGCCTTGAATAGGGTTAATCCTATTTTGCCAGACTTTCGAAATCGCCAGCAATCTTTTAACAACGTTTAACTGTCATGACTAAAAATAATCCGAGAAAACAACTGAACAATGTCAGGCCCAGGAAAAGAAACAAAAATGTGCTAAGTGTTCTGGTGTCATTTATAACACCTGCTGTCTCTGATTTTTGTGTCTAACACATTATTAATATAGCGAGCATTCAAAAGATTGAAAGCGTTCTTCTCCCTTTAAAAAAAAACAATTTGGTTTCAATAGAAACCTTTACCAATATACATCATTTTTCTCTTTGTAGTTGGGACTATCTGAAGATTGTTGATGGGAACAACCAGACCATTGGTGTGTTCTGCGGTCAGCTATCTGGAGAAACTGTTTATGTAACAGGACCATATGCTGTGATATCTTTCCACACAGATTTTATTATCCGAGGCAGGGGATACGAGTTATTTTTCTCTCAAGTTCTTATAGGTAAGTACAATGAAAATTTAACCTTATTTTGTGCTCCCAGTCTCGAAATGTTTGTTTTAAGCGGAGCTCCTTTGCGGCGGAAGATCGCAGGGAGCGGAGCACCATTGGTAAGCTATGGATGCGAGAAGTTTTTGTTGTGACGTCAGCGTACGTGCACCCGTACAGACTCGGGGGGGGGGGCTCTGAAGTTAAAAACATTGCCGCTGCTTCCTCTTACGCTCGATTTTCAATACATTCTTAAAATGAAGACTTTTACAGCTCTTGATAAGAAGAAACAAAAACTGGAGAGATCGCTCTTAAACTTGATGGCGCATATAGAAGAAATTGGAGAGCTTGAAGGCAAGAAATCGTTATTCGACGACATAAACTTAATTTCAAAGCGAAGGAGATCTGGAAGGAAACCCTGCGACTTTTGTTTTAATTTTCAAGTATTTCTTTAACTTCAACGGTAAAGTAAATTAACTTATTTGATTGTGGATTTACATTGTGAGAATTGCTTAACTGAGTGATTTTACATGTTTACGGTAATTCTCTTGAAATGTTTGAAAAACGCGTTCAAAATAACCTTGAAATTTATACCTTGTAGTTCCCGCTTCGAAAGGAATTTCTTGCGAGTAACTTCACTCAAGGGGAAAGCTAATTGAATGCACTTTGCTTTCCTGGGCAAACAAGTGCCTATGTGAATGAAATTTCATGTTTGAGTAGTTCTTTGAGTAGTTCTTTTTTCGCATTTGGTCAAGTTATTCGAAAAATAGAAATCGAGACTATTCTAGACAGTGTGTGTTTTTTTCTATCAAGGTTCTTGCTCTTTGGCATCGCAAATTGGATTATTTTGACAGATTCCAAGTTTATTATTCAACAACTGAAGAATCGCTCTGTCGTCAATATAGCCTTGGTGTAAAGCTCCATATGTGTTTTTTTCCAGTTGTGGAATATTTTATTTTCCTTATATTGTTATATTTTTTTAGTTTCTTCATCTGAAGTGAATGGCATTTCCATCCCAATTTAGTGACTAAACTTAGAATGGCCGTTTCAGTGAGTGAGTTCAGTGTGGCATGTTGTCGTGTCCGTTTTGTTGTTAACCTTTAAGCCACTTTAAAGTCTCGCTAGTTACAGATCCAAATGTAAAATTATTTAAGTAACAATAAGCGAAGCACTTCTCGTTCTAAATCTTTTTTTTTTGTCTACAAGGAGACTCTAAAGGCTTCCTAAAATTAGTTTTGGGTGTGTTTTTGAAAGCGCCTGAATACTTCGTGGGAGAAAAACTTGTGACATTTTTTCACGATAGTTTTACATGTGCTTTAAAGCTTCCGAAAATATTTTTTGGGGGTAATTTTTGTCAGTAAACTGGCTGATGCGGGGCAATGTTATTTATTTTAGCAAAAATGTTTCATGGTTGACAGAACTAAACAGGCAGCGGGATGCATAGGAATCAGTGAAAATGCATATTTACATTAAAAAGTATTATCTGTCGAGTCGCTACCGGGGGCCACTTGAGGACGTTCGCACGAAAAACATCTACAACAGATTTTTTTCGTAGTTTGGCTACAGTCAGATAATGAGTTACCTATGTCAGAAATGCAAAAAAACTAGGGGGTCACCGACTTCGTTTTCGAAATAAAGCGCGTGGAAAACTACCCTAATTTTGACAAATCGGCCCTCGTAACTCGACATGGCCTCAGTCCTTGTTAGTTGAAAGATAATACAAATGATTCCCTGTAGACCCACTTTCTTAGTCAAATTATAATTAAGTGGATCCGTCAAGTAAATAATTCTAGAAAATCGGCCTCGCTAAAATTACCGCCCCGATCCATAATTTGAACCGGTGTCATCCTTTTAGTTAAACTCAACCTCTAAGATGGACTTTTGCAAACACATTGCAGCTACAATAACAGCAGAACTCGATGAAAAAAAATCAAACTTCCACAACACGGATTTTCTTTACCTTTTTACAAAACGTAGATAATCGACAAAGAAAGTGATCTATCAAATAAAGTGCCCACTAGCGCTATATATCTCCACATTTCTTCAACAGCGCGCGCGCTCAATGCATGACATGGCATGACATCGCGAAGTGAATTGCGTGCGCAGTAAGGATGCGCAGAAACAATTTGTGCGAACCTTCTTAAGAGGGTTCATTAGATCAATTATAGTTTTACAAGTACTCTTCTTGAACTTAATAAGCTTTCAGAAGAATGCCACAAGAAGAGCTGTCAGTGAAAGGCGTGCTGAAGTCTTCTCTTTGGCCTTTCCACATGTAGTATTTTCGTTTAGATGAAAGAAAAAGGTATCATAGGCTTACGGACTTACATTTGATAAAAAAAAACCTGTCACCTTTCTCTTTGTAATTATTTTGTCCTTCAGAGATAAGAAAAGGTAAACAAACTGTTAAGCAACTTCGTGAAAAAAAAAAAAGAAACCAGCACCTAATAACCCGCCGACAGTCGGTAAAATCTTAAAAGAAAACCTACTTCCTCTCGGTCTGGAAAATTGACAGTAGCTGTCTAAAGCCACCAAACTTGGTGACTTCTCCTAAACTTTATCTAGGAACCATTTGGTATAACAAGTCTTTGTTCCTCAAATTTAATTTGGCGTTACCAACACAACAACATTTTGACAGGCAGGTTTTTCAGAATTTGTATTTTTTCCTGACCTTCTGGCGGTAACTTTCACATTTTTATATCATTATACTGTTCTTTACTGACTTTGGTTACCTTTTGGTAAAGTTTGGTGCTTTTCGGAGGATTTGGAAAAAATCAAGAAATCCAAGATGGCGGATTCAAGTTGACCGCCGTTTGAGAATACATTACTTGCAAAAAAAATTGGACGTTAAAAATTCGGCCGTTTTATTTCCGACGTTTAATTTTCGGACACGTTTTCTCTCATTTCGGACAAATTTCGGACAGTTTGCTGAAACATGCCTAAAGTAAATTTACGCCTTAAATCATGAATTAGACTGAAGTAAAATCTGTGAAAATGATATAGTTTTACTGCACCCTCAAGGTTTTACAGATACACCGAGGGGACACCGAGGGGAAAACACAAATTCAATCAAGCTTATGTCACTCTCAAGCAGTGTGTCAACTAGATTTCGGTAGAGTTCGGCGGTATCGATGCAGCAGTTGAGGATGAAAAGCATAGACCTTCTCCATTTGCAACGGGGGGGGGGCTTCAGAAAGTCCTCCGAGCTACGTTTAAAATTGACGACAGCAAGCGGTTTCTTCGTCGTCTCAAAGAGCTTATTCAAAAGAACTATGAGCTTCTTGATCAATCGCCTCAGTCACCAACAGCTGCAGATGATGAGGAACCACACGCTAGTGACAATGAAAAGGACCTTTCAATTGTGTTGATTGATGATGAAGCAGAAGAGGACTAGCACCATTGGCACTGGCAATGCAATTATCATAAAACTGGGCTTGGATCAAAGATTGACTAGCAACTGCAAAATGTAAAATTACAACATCTGAGCAAAGCCTAATCCGAATTTTAGCTATATCATGTACATTGGCCTTCAATTTGTGATGGCAGCGCCCAAGAAAGTACTTAAAAGTTTTGTACTGTACTGTAAAATTTGCGGACGTTTAAAATTATTTATTATTGAATTATTTCTATTAATGTCCCTGAGAAGCCACTCACGGGGAGTGGTCAAACTTCAACGCTTAATTTCGGACGGTTTTATTTTCGAACACTACTTTTGTCTGAAATTAAAATCGTCTGAAATTATTTGAAAGTTATGTAGGACGAGGAAACTTTAGTAAAACCAAAAGACCTACAGGCCCATTTTAATTGTACATTGACTTTTATAACAATGTGACAGGGTTGTTTTTTGTACGGTACGGTTTGCAGTCATAGATTTGCTTCATAGAAATTAATAGAAATTTGTCCAACTCCCGAAAGGTCGATCTTTATGCGCTACGGAAAGACATTAAGAATTATGTCGTATCCGGTTTAAAGTACAATTTCACTCAGAAGATGATGACGAGATCCCAGGGTTAAGGAAAACGTCTAGTTGGAGCCCTGACAGGAATAGAGAGTTAGCAATTGAGGCTTACGTTGAATCACTTGATAGAGAACTACTATCTCATGATTTTGATATGACTTATCAGAGAAAACTTACCAAAGCTGAATAAACCGTACTTGAAAAATTACGTAGCTACGATGACATTATCATAAAACAAGCCCATAAAGGGTCTGTGGTTGTTGTAGTGGATAAGGAGGCTTAATTAAAAGTTTGTAAAAAGACTTTGTTCGGGGATACTCGCTTGCTCAAACAACTGCTCAATACTTCAGCCTTTTCATTGCTCAAGTTTTATTGCTGCTCTGCTACGTTTTCGTTACAGTTCCCTCTGCGCAAACGAGAAGGGCTCTGGGGTCGACAATGTTATTTTTTAAAAAGACATTAAGGCAAAAAGAAAGGAACTGAGGAAAGATCGTGATGACCAGTAGATAAACAAGTCATGAAGAAAGCAGAGAAAGAAGAGTGAGACTATTTTGAAACTTTTAATCCTACTTTTTTACTTATTGTTATTACTAATTCAAGATTTACTGTTGTTTCTAGAGACTTCAAGTTTTGTCAGCACAGAGAATATTAGTATCGTCGACAAAAAGCTTAGCTCGGAGAACCAGATAGTGGTGCGAGGGAAAGTCGGAACGGGCGAAAATAAAAAACAACTCTTCTTCTCCCATTTTTTTTTTTTTGCCCGTTCCGACTTTCCGTCGCCCCACTATCTGCCCCTGGGTCTCCATGCAAAAAGGTAAAACCTAAGGTTATATGAGAATTAGTTAATATCATTAGCGTAACATATACATTTAGCCAAGCCTAAAACCGAAGCCGCCAAGAAATAAACTGGTGTTCGTTTCTCAAAAATATTCCTGAAACGTTTCGGTCCGAAATATATTTCGGGGCTTTTTTGTCTCGTTTGCTTTCGAAAAGTGTTCCTCAAAAAGCGCGAAAGTGTTCCGAATTGTCCTCCGATATTTTAGGGATCTGTTCTGTAAAACCAAGCTCGAAAGGTCATTCTAGAGGTTGAGCACGGCTTGATCATTAACTTTGGGGGGGGGGGCATCAAACGGAACACATATGTTACTCACGAGCCGTCTTGATTGGTTTTTGCAATGTTTCCGTATCCTGTCACTTAACTGTCAAGGCTTGTAAAATCTCCTTGGATTATCGGCTGCTCGCTTCAATGAACTTGAAACGGCGCTCATTTACAACGACAAAATAAAACTTATACTGAAGTAAATGAGTTATCTTCATCGCGTTCGGATGCTAACAAACAACAGGAACTGCCATTATTAGTCTGGTCAAAAATTTATACTGACATTTCACCGGCATTTTACTGTCAGGGATTACCCAAAAGAAAGGATTTGGGGAGCTTGCAAGCACCTGTAAAAAATTATCGAAGAAATGTCGCGTAGGATTTAGCGGCCGCGAAGAAATTCGAACACTTTGAGGAACACATATTACTTACCGGACAAAATAGCTTTAAACCCAAAACTGTTCTCTAACTTGAGACCATCGAGATTGAAAACAAACAAACACCAAACATGCTTACCTCTATAGCATAAGTTTTGCGGTTGCGAATTGTTTGAAATTCGGGCGCTTTTAGAAATGCACAGAACTGACAACTGCTTCGCTTATAGTTTCTTAAATAACTTCTATATTGCGTGCTCTAACTAGAGACCATCAAGATTGAAAACAAACAAACGCCAAACACGCTTTAAATTATGGCATAAGTTTTGCGGATGCGAAGTAAGCCCATATAAAGTCAGGTGCTTAGAGGAACGCACAAAGCTGTTTTCGGAAGCTTTTCGGATAAAATAGCTTTAAACCGACAACTGCTTCGCTTAACAATTGCACAAAGAGATGCACCCGACAGTCAAAATTGAAAGCAATTAGTTGCCGTAATCTCACTGTAGTGATGCTTGTGCAGTTGTCTTGCGATTGTGCTTTGACCTACTCAGGTTATGAATAAACAAACACAAAATAATGGACAGAGAAATCATTTTTGAAAAAGTTAGAAAACCCGCAAGTTTACACTTAAATGCAATTCGCGTTACACTTCCAGCAAATCATGGGTCCGTCCACGCGAGTGAAATCGGCTGATCATGGCAAAATATTCAAGACTACATCTGTCACAAATCTGAGGGCGTTTTCTAATAATTTTTTAAGTGAAAAGTAAAATAAACATTTCTCAAGAGATCCATGAAATTTCCATTTCAAAACGTAATTTCTTTGACCGAAATACTCAAAATCATGTACCTTAAGCCTTTAAAAACTTCACTTACTCGGTTGTGTTTCAGAACAGGGCAAGCTCTCCGTCGTGAAGAAAACAAAGATGAAGTCCTTTGAAGGCAGCTTTCGTAATTTGAACTTTTTGCCTTCTACCAGTAATTCTTTTGAACTTTTTCTTTCCATTTATAGATATTAGAAGTTTTTTTCTCAAGGTTAAAAATTCAGTACTGTCGAACAATCGTTTTGCTAAATAAACTTAAGCTTTTTAAAGAAACGTTTTTTTCAAAAGCGACGATGGTCATGCGATTTCTTGCCCCTAGGGTCTGTACAGATGGGCGTACGTACGGGCGTACGCTGACGTCACAACCAAAATTTCACGGATCGATAGGTTAACAAATTTTCTTAGCAATGGTGCTCCGCTGGCGGGCTTCGCCCGCAGGCTCCGCTATAATGAAAAAGCAATGGGCCTATGACAGACGCTTGGGGAACACCATAGCTAATTTTGGCTTTGTTCGCTATGCACTGGCCAATCTGTGTTGTTTCCGTACGATTTTTTCAGATAAGCGAAGCCCGCCAGCGGAGCACCATTGCTAAGAAAATTTGGTAACCTATCGATCTGAGAAATTTTGGTTGTGACGTCAGCGTACGCCCGTACGTACGCTTATCCGTACAGACTCTAGGGGAGGGGGAGGGGGAATGGAGAATGCCATCTTTTGTTAGCGGGAAATCGCGCGGTGCTTTTGGGCAACCGGTGTTTTTCATGGCGTTTATTTAGCGAAACGATTGTTCGACATTACTGAATTTTTAACCTTGACAAAAAAAAACTTCTTTCCCAGTGGACCCTATCCCCAGTGGACTCAGATCATGTGTGGTCTATAAATTCTCGTGTGCAGGCTGTGCTGCCTGCTATGTCGGTGAGACCACCCGAGATTTCAGCACACGTGTAAGGGAACACTTGGAAATGGACAGGGCCTCGCACATTTTCAAGCACCTTGAGGGCTCAAAAGCATGTCGCTCTGCATGCTCCCTTGACAGTTTTGCCGTTATCGATCAGGCCTCTTCGCAGTTTGCACTTAAGATCAAAGAAGCGCTACACATGCTTTGGGAAAAACCTACATTCAATGCGCAGGTCAAGCACGTGAATTTAAAACTTTCTGTTTAATTTATTCATTACCATTATAATTGTCTTAATTACTGCCATTATCACTGTAATTTCCTCACTAGATATACTCTACTGCACATTATGTTCAATTCACACTGAAGATGGCAGACGTATCTGCTGAAACATGTTTGTAAAACTTAACTATTCCTCGAAAGCCGTAGTGGTTGAGTTTGTCGAGCAGCATGTTTTAATCTACAGTATCAAAGGCTTTTTTTAAGGTGTATGAAGCCTCCACATGAGAACAGCCCTTGGTTCATGTTGATTTGTATGGCATTTACAATGCCCATTATTGCATGTTGGGTGGAATGTCCTTTACGAAAACCATGTTGGGAAGAATACAAAAGATGGTGTTTCTCAATATAGCCTTTCTTTCTGTTGTACATAATTTTCTCAAATATCTGTTGAAATTCGACAATATAAAAGATATAGGTCTGTAGTTATTTGCGTCAGTTTCACCCACATTGCTGTGATTTTAAACATTTTGAGTTTTGAAGGGTATGCCCCTAATTTAGACACATGTGTTGAATATGTCCGAAAGCAAGACGTACGATAGCTATTTAGTAGATTTGTAGGAGAGGAATGTAAGCCATAGGATTTGTTGTCTGGTATGGATAATAGTTCTACCTTCACTTCCTCAGGCATTTCTGGTTGAAAAAGAAACGATGAAATTGGAGATTTACACTAACTAATGAAATCAAAATAATGTTGCTGTGGGGATGGAAGTTTGCTAGCAAGTCTGCCTTCTACAGAGGCAAAATGTTCATTAAGGATATTAGGAATCTTTGAGGGAAGGACCTTTCTGCAAGCATTAAACGGGCTTTTCTAGTAGAAGAGATGACATGGCCATTTCTTCAAGGGTTCGCCATCACCCTTTGCAATTTCGCTCTTCCAAACTTTTGGAATTGCTGCAAGAAGACCAGCATAATCAAGGAAAGTACAGCGAACGCCGAATTTGCATTTAAAATTTTCGAATGAAAGGAAATGGCCATCGGTGGTATCAAGGAGGTCACTTATTCTCAAAATGCCCCTATTAACCCGTTTTATAATAAATTGTCTTTCCATCATTTGCGTTAAGGGGATCTTTAGAATTGAGTTCTTGCCAAACTGCTAAAACATTTTTGTAAAAAGCAGACAGATTTGTAAGGTCAAGAAATTTTAGGTCGTAATTACATTGAAATAAGAAAGCTCCTCCGACCTTACCTAACATGGAATCAATTGGTTTGCAACAATGGTTTTCAGTCAGTTGGTTTGCAACAATGATTAACCCAGGCTGTCATAAGCGACTTGACAACGTCAGAAAAAAAATAACCATGTTAAGACCGCCGTTGCATATTGGGCCAATCAGCGTTTTTCTTTTGATTTATTCTGGTTTAAAGTTCCAAATGAAGGAGAAGATACTGCTGTTGACTTCTTTTACAAATTCGGCTGGAACGTTTAATACGGAGCAGCTATAAACAAGTTTGGCAAGTGCTAGATTTTTGACAATGGCTAACCTGCCTAAGATCGTTAAATGTCTGCTTGACCAGGCATTTAAAACTGTTTTAAGTTTAGCGAGCCGCTAGTCAAAATTTATTCTGTTCCCAACGTGAACGTTATAAGGGAACGCAATTCCAAGAACAGTAACGTATTCAGGTTTCGGCCACGAAATACCAAAAGGTTCTTTGCCCAATCTACTCTTCCAAGAACCAAGCCACAAACCCTCGGTTTTCGACTTATTAAATTTCAAGGCAGAAAGGTCGCCGAATTGATCCAGAAGAGTAAATAAGGACGCCGCAGATGAGGCGTCGCGAATGAAAGCGGTGGTGTCATCGGCGTACAAGCTGAGTTAAGTGATCTTATTTCCATTGTCAAGACCTTTGATTGATTCATTGATTCGTATTTGGTGGGCGAGAGGTTCTACAGCGAGAACAAAGAGCAATCCTGAAAGAGGACACCCCTGTCTTACACCTCTTTGTAAAGAAAATAATTCTGAAGAGTAGCCATTACTGACGACACAACTAGAAATATTGGAGTAAAAGGTATGAATCCAATTACGGGAACTTGGACCAAAGTTCATAATATCAAGCGCTTTAAAAAAGATAATCCCATTCTAGCGAGTCAAAGGCCTTTTCAAAGTCGAGAAAGAGTATCATTCCCTCCTTATTTTCATGTTGTTCAATTATATATGAAATTAGAGGGATGTTCTCGCCGATGAATCTACCTTTGATGTACCCAGTTTGGTCACTTTTGATCAGATGAGTGTCTTCTCTAACTGCGTTGCGATGCATTTGGTTAAAAATTTATAGTCTGTATTTAAAAGAGAGATAGGGCGCCAGTTTTTAAGCAGTAGGGGATATTTTTCTTTTTTAGGATAAAGGAGATAATTCCTTGCCTCTGAGAGATAGAAAGCTCCCCTATTAGGGCACCTTGATTGAGCCAGCCAATCAAAGGGCCAGAGATATCGTTCCAAAAACAGAGATAGAATTCTGCAGTTAAACCATCCATGCCCGAAGTCTTATTATGTTGAAAGATCTTGAGCGCGGCAAGGCATTCCTCTGCGGTTATCGGACATTCGCAAAGGTTTCGCTTTTCGTTGTCTAGTGTAAAGCTGGTGTAAAGCTCATAAAATTCAGTATAACCTTTGGATCCTCTGCAGTGATACCCTCAGGTGTCTTCAATGAGTTAAAAAAGTATTTGTTTCATTTTTCCCCCAATTCGTACCATCTAGCTCTACTCCGAATAATGGATCCTTTAGTTCTTTGCACGGCAATTTCATCTAGTTTAATTTTAAGTTTCCTAGCCTCGTTTACGAGGGAACTGTTTTCTGGGGTTGCATCAATACGCAAATTCATTTCCTCTAACTTTTGAAGAAGGTCCAGTTCAATATTTCTTTCTGCGTTGGCTTTCTTTTTAGCGAAACGAATTGCAAACTTCCGTATCCCCATTTTTAACATTTCCCAGTAGAGCCTTTTGTCAGCAATGTCCTTGTGTTTCTCAGCTGCATGTTTGAGAATGAAACTCATTTTTGTAACAGGTTCTTCATCTAACAAAAGTGAATTGTTAAACTTCCAGTAGTCTGGACCTCTTTTTCTTGTATATCTTCTGGTTAAATCACGATGGTGACAGGGGAATGATCTGAATCATAGTAAGCGCAAATGTCGGTTTTCGTAACACGGGTTAAAAGTTGTTTCGAGATAAGCCAGAAATCCAGCCTACATTTGATTTCCCCTGAGCTATTTCTCCAGGTAAACTGCATTTCAAGCGGATGTTGTTCGCCAGGAATCGACTAGGTCATGGTTATTATAAAGTGCCTCAACAGAGTGAATAACATTTTTTTTAATTGAATGTCTTTGCCTCCGAATTTATCCGAAGCTGACAACGGGCAGTTAAAGTCTCCACCAAAAGGATATTGTCGGTTTGGCATTTACGAATGGAATCGGTTATCTTTTGATAACAATTTCTAATTGCAACCCAAAGGAAATCGCCTTAAAAACATGCGGCGGGTGAGAACTGGAAAGTGGAAGGTACAGATGGCTATCTGTAGGCTTGGAAGAAACATCTGTTTGGATGAAGCCATCGACTAAATGGAGAGTATTATCTAATACATTTACTGTGTTACATTGTATTAGAATAAACTAATTGTGGTTCAGATTTGATAGTGGGGTATAGAATTGTTGTAGTCAGTAAACGAATTAAGTGCAAGGAGACCCTGTGGCCAGAGATCGAAAATATCGTTGCGGTATCTCCACCATAACAGGGGCTTAATGAGGCCGCAAAACTTGGCTTTGAGGTCTGTTTCCTCCATAGCTAAATCCATTAAGCCCCTTTTATGGTGTAGATACCACGACAATACTGTCGATCTCTGGCAACAGAGTCTTCACTTAAATAAAATAAATATACTAAATAAAAGAAAAACTACAACACGAATACATTATTACAAAACCAGACTGAAAAAGAACAATGACAATGCTACAAGTGCTAACGGACCATGGCAAAATAACAAGACACGACTACATGACCATACTGAAAAAGACAATGCCTGAAACTTTACAAATTTGAAAAGTTAAAAGAATGCTTTCATGACAATAATACATTGCTTTTATAAATATTTCAACCTGCTAGTGGGACAAATTTAACTAATAAATTCCTGCTTTTTCAAGTTCCAGATCCCGTTGCTTTTTTTCCTCTGAATATTACGTATGGAACCAGGGAAATTCAAGACAGAGTACCCCAAGGCACCACTTATGGCGTTAATCTGGCCCCAGGACCTGACAGACAAGTTAACGGCTCTTATGAATTTAGTGGCAACATCAACAGCTACATCGAGTTTGAGAACAATGAAGGAGGAGTTTTGGACCTGCGTGACTCACTAACTTTGCTATGCTGGGTGAAAGGCCAGAACGGAGCTATCTTGACCTATCGTCAAAGAGTAGAGGACACTCAAAATGCAGTGTTACTGTCGATTTGGCGAGGTACCTTAGAGGTTTCCTTTAGCCCAAGTTTTAACTCACTGACGCATCCCTACACTCTTCCAAATGTGTGGCATTTTGTCGGTGCATCCTACAACTCCACATCCAAGATTGGGGAATTGTGGTTCGATGGAGTCATGGTTGCCTCTGCAAGGATTGGTAACTTCGATTATGACTTGGGCAACGTCAGAGTTGGAATTGATTCTAGCCCTTATGGTGGAGACGGTTCGGCTGATGACTTCGAAGGCAGGATCAGCCGAGTACGAATCTATAACGTAACCTTAACTCAAGAGCAAGTACAAGAAATACAAGCACAAGTAGGTAAGAATATCCGAAGAATCCCACACTTTTACTACTAATACAAACCTTATGTTTAAAAATATGGTGAAAGAAAGCTCAGATTATCGAGACTTCTTACATGAGGAACCGCAAGAGAGTTTTTGTTTGTTTGTTTGTTTGTTTGTTTTGTTTTGTTTTGTTTTGTTTTGTTTTGTTTTGTTTTGTTTTGTTTTGTTTTTTGGCTCACGGCAAGGCGTCATTTTTGCTACGGATGCTTTACTAATAGGATTATTGAGGATTTTCCCGCCGCTAAAATTAAATACTTATTTCTTGGAATTCGATCAACCATGCATGAAAGTAACATAATTATCAAAAGGGATAAAAAGAGAACTGTTATTGATACAAAGTAGTATATAAAGAAAGCGATTTTGGGCTGCGCGAGGCGAACTTTGCGGTGAAAAAACTAATAAAAGAAAAGTTCAAAAAGCCGTTTAAAAGAACGATAACCACGGGACAAAAATTACAAATTCATGGTTGTTCACTTGAGCGTCTTCAAACACTTTAAAGGAGGAAGAGAAGCGATAGAAGACCCTTCCAAATGATGCTTCAGGAAAGAACAAACGGTCTGCGCTAATTTCCATTTGGTCCAATGCAAAAGACTATCACACAGAAACACAGCCACGTTTCTTCTTCTTCTTCTTCTTCTTCTTCTTCTTCTCCACAATACTCTGTTGAAACTACAATCAAGTAAAATGGTAAAAAAAAAAAAAATGGAAATACGTATGAGACATCGTAGCGGTTTCCCGATGGAAGAAAACCCTCTTTTTAAGGATCTCTCTCTCTCTCTCTCTCTCTCTCTCTCTCTCTCTCTCTTGCTCGTTTCTGTTCGGTGAGTCGTATGTTCTCCCTCTCTAGTTGTTCGTTTGTGTTCCGAGTCGTATGTTCAAATATCTGCCGGACCTAATTACTAATATAGGTGGTCTGACAGTTCAATCAGTCAATCAAACAATCATTCAGTCAGTCAGTCTGCCAAACCATCCATCAATCAATCATTTGATCAAGCCATCAATTATTCCATTGGGAGGAATACAGGCAGACATACAAGATTAATTAAAAACGAATTGACACGAATTTAATTCAGTCAAACAAACAATCAATCAATCGAACAACCAATCAAACGGTACCCGAAGAGACATACACAAATTTCTTTAGAAAATGACGCTTTAACCGAGTAAAATATCTTGAAAGATCCTAACTTTTTCATTCTGTTTTTGTCCTTGCTTTTGTTTGTTTTCATTTCTTTTTGTGATTTTTTTTTCAAATCACTTGTCCACTTTCCTAGATATTCTACCCAACTCTTCTGCAGATGATTACAGGTCAAGAGGTTCATTTCAATCTATTAGAGTTTTAAGTTTCTCTGATGGAACGCACAATAAAAAGATTGAAACCCGCTTTTCGTTTCTTTGCACTCTGTAAGAACACCTTTTTTAGCCAAAAGAGCGCATGCTTGTTATCGCACAATGTTTTGAACATCCTTATAAACGTACCTGATTTGTTGTTATCAGATGTCGCCTATTGTGCTGATCAGCCATGTCAGAATGGGGGAAATTGTACTGAGCGAGTAAGCGATTACGCTTGTGACTGTGCTGCTGGTTTCAGTGGAAGGGACTGCGAGATTAGTAAGTATAAGTGTTTCCGTGTTACAACTTTACCTTGAGGTCATTTTGAGGACATGTCTAGAATGTTTTAATGGCATCAGAAATGTAACAAAATTCTGTCACAGTGGGGTATGTAATCAGCATTCGAACCACTTGCTCTCACTGTAAGGCAATTGTCAGGCCTTTGTACCAGTTGCCCTTTTATATATATTCAAATAAACTATTGTTTCACATGTACTTCATTGTTGAGTTTATTTTTATGCTCAAATCTTTATTTTTTGTATATTTGTACATTTTTTCTTAACAGGGGGTTGCTTTGTTTGGACTTCGGGTCCGTCTGAAAAGCCCTACGGTTTGCTCATTGAACTTCATGATCTGTGCGTTACTTGCTATAACCGTATTTTTGGGGGGTTTTGTTTCTATAAATAAATACTGCTAAAGAAAATTAATTTCTCGCTAAATTTGCCTAAACTTTTTATCGGGCTTTTTTTGGACGGCTTGTTGTGTCAGTTCCTGTGTTGCAGCTGGTTACAATGGAAGAACTGCATCCATGGTAGGACAGTGAACTAGGCGGTGGGTAGTAGCCACTGAACGTAAATTTGAACCTAAAATTGGCCTTTTGAATCGCTTGATAATTGCGGACAAACTTCGAATACTCCTACTACGTTTGAATGAGAAATTCCTTCCAACGTTTGTGTGTTTCTGACTGTCGGGTCCAGCCACAAATAATTCTAAAGTGTCGCAAACATTGCGAGTTCAGTCTAGTATGCACAAGCTCGGAAAACTCGTCAGCTACAAACCAAAGTACTTTTCTGAATCGCTTGGCAATTATAAACAAACAACGGATATTTTCAGAACGCTAGAATAAGCCTCTGCGTTGAAATCGTTCGAAAATTTCGGACTGCCGACTATTTAGTCACAAAACAACCGCACCCGGCTGCCGGGTAACAAGACACTGCCAATATTTTTATGGATAGACTAGAAAGGCAGTTGATTTCGCATGCTGTAAATGAACCCCATCCATACAGAGTGGTACTTCATTGATGACATTTTTATCACGGTTCTGGGAAAGTAGAGACGGATGTTTATATCAAGCCTAAAGACAGTCATCAGTATACACCGATCATGTTGTCAGCCGAATGCTTGTAAGAAAGGGATTTCTTACACGCAGGCCTTGAGATTAAGGAGAATTTGTTCTAAGGACTCGTTTTTTGAGAAACGAGCTAAAGATTTCTGGTTTGTTTTGTTTTGTTTTGTTTTTTGTTTTTGTTTTGTTTTTTGTATTTTTACAAGAAAGTGGATACAAGAGGAAATATGTAGAAAAACAAATAGACCGGGAAAGAAAAACGTCAAGGAGATGAAACTTTAACGGAAAACGGAAAAAGGAAAACGCCAGGGCCGGCCCCGTTTGTCGTTACTCCCTATCCCTGTCTTACAAATATTGGAGGATTGCTTCGAGTCTTACATCCGGTTTTAAGGTCATCCAAGAGACGCTATCGTCTAAAAGGCTCTCCAAAACCAAAACCAGGATTGTAAATTTGTACAGTGCAATCATTTATTCAACATGGCGAAGACCACGAGGTTCTACAAGCTAAAATGTTAGCCACGTGTCATAGGCATGCATTACACATCCCGACATCTCTTCCAACGCATCGCTGAACATAAACCATAGGAAGCCCAAGCATAATATTTGAATATCATTAAAAATGGCGTTTCAAAATATAAGACTTTGTATGGGATTTCGAAGCGAACATTTTGAGCAATACATAACAACGAACTAACTGA
>Ga0126336_10000508_pt1 | contig 16194 bp, 9 predicted proteins | sample SidCmetagenome_FD_92530 | JGI IMG/M metagenome (GOLD analysis project Ga0126336, IMG submission 92530) | Coral microbial communities from El Islote,Puerto Morelos, Mexico - Siderastrea C C metagenome | ecosystem: Host-associated > Invertebrates > Cnidaria > Coral | place: El Islote,Puerto...
CGAGACAAAAAAAGCCCCGAAATATATTTCAGACCGAAAAGTTTCAGGACTATTTTTGAGAAACGAACACCAGTTTATTCCTTCGCGGCTCCGCTTTTAGGCTTGGCTAAATCTATATATTAAACTTTTCAATCTGTAGAAACAATCATGTTTTTGCAACCTCTTGTTTCGTGGGACATCTTTACTTGAAGCATATGAGCTGATAAATAAACCATTTGAAAGCAATGGTCGCACAATACAACTCGGCGGTATGGCCAGTACCGTACGCATGCATACTGCAGCTGCTGCGGCAGTAAACGGCAGGGTCGATAACCTTTTGTGAGACCCGTTCGCCTGGCTATGACATGCTGATGAGTCCTAACAAGGATGGTACAGCTGTCCATGGCTGCTGCTTCCCGGGTGATATGGCTGTACGCATGCGTAAGGTACTGGCCAGTCCGCAGAGTTGTGTTGTGTGACCACTGCTTTCAAATGGTTTTTATCAGCTGATAGTCTGTTATTTTTAGGATCCAATCAGAGTGCACGCTTTTATATATGTATGCCATATATACTAAAAAGGGCTTTGTTTTCGACCAATTAAAATGGGGTTATTCCAGTAATAATCGAAGGTCCATCTCAATTAGTCTACCAACACTGCCCTTTTTTTGTCTTCCTTAGAAAAGGTTGACGCGAGAGATTGGAGCATTGATGAGGCAACGGAAAAGTTTCAATGGTCAAACAGAGAAAATTACTGGAAACTGTCATTTAAAGAAGGAGTGCAACTCAGTGAGAGTATATTCGAAGGGAACTACAAGGAAGAGATTCCTGAGGATCCTGCATATATTGCAAGATATGATTTAACATTTCTAACGCCATGTTGGCATCAATTAAGATGTAAGGTAAGTTTCCAAGTTAGTCATTTAAGGGAGGATTTCAGTTAAATCAGTTTCCTGATTTTTAATTGCCGTATTTCCTCCAGGTTCACGAAGTCCAAAATTCCGTTACAAGTTTTGTCCTTATTGTAAATTCATTTTTTCATAATGTGAGCCGTCTCTTTCTCCCAATTTTTCTACAAAGAAAGAAGATCGCACGAAAAGTGGCGCGATTCATCGTGGTTTTTTTTTCCGCTGGCTTGCTTACTTTAGAGGAAGAAAAGGATGACGTCTAGTGTCTAAATGTGGTCCCTTTCTGATAGACAATGGTCACAGTTATTCAATCAGATTTCATGTTTACTCCAGTCGCATGGAGGACTGTAAGAAGTAAGCAGGGAGGCCAAGTTCTATCAGCTGAACAATTCATCCTTTTATTTTGTTGTGTATACAGGTATGGGTTGCAAATACTAACGTAGGGAAAGGGCTGTATGACATACCAATCCCTTTAAGCGACATAAAGAACATCTTGGAGGAGATACAATTTGAGGATGAGGCAACAAGGACACGATGTCGAGGATGGCTGGTCCTTAAGTCTCGCAAATACTTACAGGCAGACATTTTATTTCCTGGTTGTGAATTTGATTGCAGGTTCACCATACGTGGGCGAACAGGTGAGATATGGCGTAATTTAATGATTTTAATTAGAGCTCAATAAGTGGTCTGTAAACTGTACGATTAAGATTTAAATAACGTTTGGAGCTTATCAAATCAAGAGGAAGGGATGGATACTTTAAAAAGTATTATCTCTTGGTATTTTAATGGTTTCATAAAACAATAAGGACATCTTAGTGGGGGATTACATTACCACATCAAAACATTTTTATAAGAATAGGCATCCATATTAAGACAGAAACAGACAGAAACTGACGATTCCGATCACTTCATAGTGAAAAAAAAAATAAAAAATAAGATGAGATCATATTATCCACACAGAGCTGTTTGGTCTTCACAAAAGTAAATGAAAGATAAAAAAAAATCGCCCTGTGCGAATGGGTCTTTACTGACTATCAGTAAATTTTTTTTAAAATGATAGTCAGATTCGGTAAAATAATTCGTAATAAAATATGCAAGATGTATATTAAAATGACACAGTCATTCAATTTTAGCATCCCTTTGAACGGCCAAAAGACAGATTTTCGCCGCTGGAAGCTCAAAAATAATGGTCCATTTTCCCCCCATAAAAATGGCTGTCATATATACTGCCATTCATATTAATTTTGAGCAAGATATTTAGAGGTAAGCTAAGCAGATGATTGGCCAAAAAGCAAGAAATTCCAAGCTGATTAGCGAGTAGGTGACAGTGTCATTTCATATGTAATTTTAACAAGGTCAAGTTTTAAAACAGAATTAGGTTAACGTGAAATTATTTTAGCTTTATCAACAAGCACTCTTCCTCTCTTTCGTTTACTGCTTCAAAGGCTTAGTTTGACCTACACGTTTCTAATGTAATACCTGTTTTTTTACGTGCTGCTAATTTCCACAGATAGCCCTCAAGCCACAGACGCTGTACCAGAACAGGAAGTCATAAATGCGCTGCTAAATTATCTTTCTGAACTTACGTTGAGAGAAGAGGGTTCGTTTGGCCTTTGTCTTCCGGATAGGAAGATGCCCAATGGATTTCATCTGATCCATAAGAGATGGTCTAAACGAACACTGTACAGGAGTGACCCAGGGTTTGCTATCATCCTCTCGAAGGAGCACACATGGAACACCGTTATGGGAGGAGAAGAATCCAGAGAATCGGTATTGCTTCCCCACCATCTTAAATTTGGTTTAAGGGAGTAAAGCGATAGGGAAAGAAAAGAATAAATATATGGTCCAAGCCCTAATGTTTTCCAGAGAAAATGGCTGTCCTCAGGCCCCTCACACACCCAAATTTGCATGTTTTATTTTCAATGATATGTTTCCAAAGTTGCGTGCAGTAGCGTTCTAATAGCACCCTTTTTATCAATTCTGGAACAATTTAAGTTATAGTCTGGCGATATAATAGTTATTCTTGTCAACAGATTTATCGCGTACATAAAAAAATAAGAAACGTCTTGGAATAATTAATATTATTAGAAATGTTTGTTTGCTTCATTATGTATCACATGTAATTAACAAAAGGTGTGTGTGTGGCAGAATGTGCAGACATAAAAATCATAATAATCTGCTTTCGGTGAGCTACTCTTCCCCTAAAACGCACCCCTGCGTTTTATTTTCTTGTTAGACGGATGTCCACCTACATTGTAAAGAGTGGGACAGTTTGCTCAGCAGTGGAGTCTGGGAGCCAGACGTCATTCTTGAGACGCTGCCCGAGTTTATAAAATTTCTAAAGGAAGTGCAAGCCTTCCTATTTCGCGAGATGAACAAGACTGTATTGACAACAAGAGGTAAGTAGATTTCCTTCATAATTTAATTTAAATAAAATTCCGACAAAACTAATATATTAAGCACTTGGCTAAATCATCACCCTCATGACGCGTGAATTAAAGTATTTACATTTTAAAACTTAGGAGTCTCGTTAGGAAATGATTGACTGTTTTGACTTAGATTTCAACATTATTTGTTACGTCCGTCAAGAAAGAAAAGCCCTTTTGCCACATGATGCTTGCAGACGTTTGAAGTGGGAAGGATACGGTAACCTGCCTCTCACTTCAAACGCTTTCATAGCAACCAACTAAGATTTTTTTCTCTATTCCTTGTTCTGTTTTCAAGTGCCTCCAGAGATTCTTGCACGGGGCCCTTCAGCCTTAGAAGCCTATAACAAGGCGCTTGCTGATGGGAAAACATCTTTCAGAAGGGTCCCAATAATGTTTATTGGTCAAGAAGGAGCCGGGAAAACCAGTTTGAAGAAATCGTTGAAAGGCATTTGTTTTGACCAGGACGAAGAAAGCACTGTAGGCATAGATGCCGATCCTTCTTATGTTAAGGTGACTACCGAGACCTGGAGAACAGGAACGACGGATAACGACCAAACCTCTGAAGAAACCTTTGTTAACCACGCTGCAAGATACATTGTGAATAGTTTGAGCAAAGAAAAACGAAGCACGGAGTTGAAAATAGAGAGCGATGTAGATGAAGATGATTCCGATTCTGAAGTCCTAGAAATGCCAAGAGAGGAGAGTACCACTGAACCAGCAGTAGGTGTAAGACATATTGAGGCATCTAGCGAGCCAGCACCAAATCCCAGCGAAGAAGCAACCCCTGTATCACCAGATGCAACAGAATCGAAACAAGAAGGCGTTGACCGTTTTGCTCCAAATGTACCAGAAGAGGTAGCAGCTGTAACAGAAACGCTACTTCAAGGTGACTGGGAAAAAAACGGAGAAGACGTTTATTCAACCTTGTGGGATTTTGCTGGACAGTCAGTCTACTACGTTACACATCCGCTTTTTCTTACAGCAAGAGCGATCTATTGTTTAGTCTATGACCTAAGCCTAAATCCTCATGACACAGCTAAGCCCCTAGTGAAACATGGAGTATTCGAAACATTTGAAGAAAGCTTAAATCTGAAAACCAATTTGGACTATCTTGATTTCTGGATGACGTCTATAGCTGCCCTGGCTAGTAGTCAAACGTACGACAATGAAGCAGGTCTTCAATCAGAGGTTTTTCCAGAAAACCGTCCTCCAGTTTTCCTCGTGTGTACTCATGCTGATACACCATACGGTTGTGGCAATCCCAAAGAACTATCGCGCAAGATCTTTGGTTGTCTCAAGGGAAGGCCATATGGAGATCAGTTGTTTGACGTGTTCTTTGTTGATAACACAAGTCTAAAAGTTCAAAAATCAGAGTGTCCAGAAGTCCTGCGTTTGCGCAAGGAAGTACTTGCTGTTGTAAAAGATTTGCCCCACATAAACGAAGTCATTCCTATCAAATGGTTGAAATTCGAAAAAGCCCTTCACGCACTGAAGGAAAAGGAACACAAATACATTTCCCTAGCCACGGCAAAACATATTGCATCTACGGAGTGCAACATTAATCAAGAAAAGGAGTTTGAAACATTGATTAACTATTTGCATGACCTGCGAAGTTTGATCCATTTTGATGACACTCCAGAGTTAAGCGAATTAGTGGTCTTGGACCCTCAATGGTTGATCGATGTGTTTAAAAATGTGATAACTGTCAAGCCTTATGACTCTGGAGAAAAGAAGTTTGTAGATCTATGGTGTAAGCTAGAGAGAGAAGGAGTCTTGGATGAAAGACTTTTAGCGCATATGTGGGGTACTCTGTATAAGAACAGAAAAACCTACGAGAGTCTCATAGGAATTATGGAAAAATTCTGTTTGCTGTGTCCTTGGCCATCTGAGTCTCCTACGAACAAGAGCTACTTGGTGCCATCGATGTTGAAGTCACTTCCACCAAAGAAAATTATGGATCTGGTTGCGTCCTCAAATATCCCTTCCTTGTTTATCAAATTTGGAACTGGTTTTGTCCCTCCAGGGTTTTTCCCCCGATTCGTCTTGCAGTTCTTTCAGTGGGTGAAAGGAAACTTTTCGAAGCAATGTAAACCACAGTTTTTCCACCATTTTGCTAGATTCTTCACCTCTGAACATGAAGACTGTTCTGTGATCTTTGTGTGTCACACTTCGTCTGTCGAGGTTGTCGTTCACACAGGAACCCCCAGTCTTCAATTGGCGGAAGATTTCTCTTCAAATATGACTTTGGAGAAGCACATTCAATTTAACTCCCCGGGGTCTACCTGCGCTCGTGCTGTTCATAGACAACTTAGCTTGATGCTTGAGTGCATGCGCAATGAGTTTCACTGGCTAAGGAATATGAAATATGAAATGAGTTTTCTCTGCCCAGTCTGCTGTCATGGTGGTGCAATTGACAACTGCCCTTCTCACAATGTACAAGGATGCAAGGATGAGCATTGTCTCCACTTTTGGTCCGAGTCCGAGTTGTGCAGTGTTAAGCAAACCATTATTTGCACCAATTCTGCTTCTGCTCAAAACACCAAAGTTCACGTGTCGCAGTTTGCACATTGGTTTGTTCCTGCAGAGCAACAGGTAAGAAGACTCACACTTCATTTTATTAGCCCTACCAGACAAGGAGGGCGAGGTTTTGATGTGGACTCATGATCAGTGACTTTAAAGATCTGTTATTTGAAAAGTGTTTAAGCTATAACGAACAAATTTGTTGCCTTTTTCCAAGATTTAACTGGAAACATTTTGAAGTTAATCTTTTATGCTTATCAACTTCGACGCGGCTGTGGCAGACGCTTTTTGACAGTTATGGTATTTAATATGAGCTAGCTCGCCACGTCAGTCTCCCGGCAGCTCAGTTGTTAGAGCGTCCGACCAGTCATAACGAGTTCTTTTACCGTCGGGTAATCAGATGTTTTCTTTGTCCCACGCTCGGGACATTCTGAGTATTTCTTCTTTTCTTATGATGTTGGTGTTACAAAATACACAGAACATACTCATATGGTATATTTATTTTGAACAAGCGATATATGACATAATGACGTCATTATTGATAATAACAACCAAAGTATTATCAGACCTCAAAATATAATCAAAAAGTAGCTGTTAAATTCTTGAGGTTTTGCATTCAAACTTGATGGAAAGTCCTCTCAAAAAGTTGAGGTGAAGTTCAGGTTATTCATTGAGGTACATCTTCTGTGAATGAAGTTATTTCTGATAATGATGCATGTCATTAACTCCTTTTCGTTTACTTACGACAGTTAGCAACTGATAAACAGGATGAAAGACTCCTTCCAGTGGCAGGTGGGCTAATTTGATTGCGTTCCTCTCCTTTTCAGTATACTTTGAATGTTCTTAATAACCAACAGGGGTGACTTATTAATTTCTGTCCCTACTGGCGGGTGTTTAACCACTTAAGTGTGGCACGGAATTTCTACCTCTGAATTTAAAGCGATTCCATTCAACTGCATCGTGCATTCTTTCTGCGCGCCCTGATTAGCGCTCGCTCGAGCGCACGCATGTTTGGTAGGTAGTAGTTTTCTATGAAAAATGAGCTGTTTTAGTACTCAACCGTATGTCATTTAAATTTATGTATGAAAAATGGGGCCACCGTCCTCGTTTAGGAGAAAACGACTATTAATTTCTCTGAACAGTATACAGTGCAAGATACATATCTATTTTGTTGAACTACTCCAACATTTTAATACAAGCAATGACGTTTAAATGGAATTGTAGTTCTCATTTCTCAGTGATTACTGGGGTTTCTCGGGAAAACCTCCCGGTCCTAATGTTGCTATTAATGGCCATCCATGTTGCGCAAAAACGAGCACGACGACTTCTATTTTTAATGCATTTTTGAAATGTTAAAACATAATAACTAATTGGGCCAAGTTCTAGAAGATTTAAAATATTCCTTTTATTTCGACGAAATCACGTTAACTGGAATGAACAAGTATATCATGCACGTTTAAGTATGCTGCAAACACGACTTTCTGGCAGTAAAGGGGTTGTGAAGGGGGGGGGTTGAGGGTTGGGTGAGGGGGTTCTAAACTAAATGTTCCTTGGGGGATCCCTTCGTTGCCATGGGCTTCTTTCAGGTTTTCACGTCCTGTCAACTTTCGATCTATCGTAGACTTCACGCCCTCCATTTCTTTCCATTGCTCTTTCTCTCCTTATTGTAGCCGCTCCAATCGAGAAATTCATTTTAAACTGTTAGTATGAAGGAATGTTACCCAGCTAGAAGACACTACCTTACCTCTGGCTTTTACCAGGTATATAAATATTAACGCACCCATTTAACGAAGAACTGAGACCAAAACCACGATGGAGTGAATCAATAAACACATGTTGGTCTCCTAGAATTAGACACAGCGTTGTTTTAGGCTTCCATGATTTTTGATTGAAGGGTGGGCTTTAAAATTGTTTCGTCATAAACGTAATGCACAGGTTAAATACATTACGATAGATAAGCTTGATCTCGTACTCCAGAAAACCCAGCACGATCACTGTTCTGTATAATTTAAAATATACCTGTTTTCTAGGAAACGGTGAAAAGGCGCTTGCTATACCTGATGATGTCCTGGAGTCCCTCAAGTCTTCGTGCGATCCCAAAGATATTGTATGTAAACTGAACGAGAGTCTCCAGTTGAATGAAGCTGCAATGGAACAGCCAGACGCTGAGACTAAGAGATTAATCCGATACTTGGTGAGGCAAGCAAAATCTTCCAGAAGGCTTGACGTAGTCAAACATTTAAGGAAAATTTTACCAGCTGGGACCACTGGTTAGTGTGTAGTAAATTAATTATTGAATGATCCGGAGATCATCGCACCGTTAAAAGCCACTGAGTTCGTTGTAAAGAAAAACCAAATACAAAACCCAAGTGCGAGTGATTCGCGCCTATGTATGAAGGCGTTACGTCCGTAGAAGATTAGCCAGGGATTTGAAGTTTTGAAGAGTTTATTTTGCACTCTTGAGACTTTACGGTTTTGTTCCTTCATCGATCAGTTCAGGAAGCGTCCCTGGTTACAGTCGTAGTCAACTGAAATCAGTTAGAAAACAAGTTACTATTTACATCATTCGCTATTGAAACGGCAAACAGTTCTCAACCTTGCAATGTCGCTAGGCACGCCACGTCACCTCCTGAATTACCTGATAACAGAGGAGATCGGTTTTGTCGTTATATGACCCGCGGTTCGATGTTCCCCACTGTGGGCCTTATTTTGTCCTATCAGCACACTAGATAAAAATACTGGAGCAATTAAATGAATTCGAATGCATTCTCGGCAAGATGCACGGAAAGCGATATAATTAATAATACCTACAAATGAACCGGTTTTGTTCGGCAATTCTTTACTTATCGTACGGTCTTTATCGAGTTCCAAGATGCTCCTCAAGCACTCAGGCTCTTATACATTTTACTGGAACATTCCTTTGCATAATTTAAACTTAATTATGTTGTCTCCAGGTCCATTGTTACCCGAAGATCTCGATATTCGAGAAATTCCGTTTCGACAGGGAAGGAAACTCACTATTGCTTTGTGTGGTAAGAATGTAGTGATGTTAATAAGAATAAGAACCACTTTAGTCAGTTTTCGCTGTCGGCTATTTCAAAGATTACAATGTCGCATTATTAGGGTCTTACTTGTTCAAAAAAAGACAGGTATTAATTAAAACTTCCTACCTATTCGTTGCAATATTTTCAGTATCATGATTAACATTATGCGTATGTATGTACGTAAATAATCTTAATCAAATACCAGCTATTAAGACCCGGTCTAAATGTATGCTAGTTGTTCTCAGCAAGTTGTTTCGTCTCATATCAGTACGTTTTGATGGGGTGTTAAGTTCTGTACTTTAACATGACTTTGGCTCGTTGTCCCTTCCATTTTTAAGTAGCAGGGGACGTTTACGAACCCCCATCAGTCGTCGAAAAGGGCACAGGACATTAACCCCTCTGCTGTGGTTCCTATTAAGCTATTAAAATTGATTTATAATTTGGGTGCATTTAAAACAAGACGTTTTGTCACGTGTGAGATAGCTCTAAAGAAAGGCAGCTCTAGACATCTTTCAGTCATGACAAATTGTTGACTGGAGCATCCTGTGAACCAAACAGGCTTCAATATGTTAAAGAACCTAACAAAATTAAATATAGCTCGGCCAATTATCGTTTCTAATTTTGGAAAGGGCGATTTAAAAAGGTAATAAATAAATAAATAAATGAATAAATAATGAATAAAAACTTTAGAATTGGTCTTATGAGGAGACGCAAGTTGTTCATCGAAGGTGTGCGCTTTAGTGGTTGGTCATACCAAACAATTTGATTTAAAGTGGACATGCTCACTATGCCATTTGTTTTGTTTTGTTTTGTTTGTTTGTTTGTATTACTTTTGTGCAGAGGAGAAGACCGCTAGGTGAATTTTGTTTTGGCAGATAATTGGTAGTTTTTAGACGTAACAATCCTCCAGTTTTTATTTACGAGGGAACTACGTCTGTGCACTATGCTTGTGAATGACACGCAGTGTATGTGAGTAAGAAATATTTGAAAGCTAAAGTTACTTGTAAGCTCAAACTAGTTTATGCATGTTTCTGTGTCGCAGGTGGAGAAGAGTGGAAGCTAGTTGCGGATAACCTGGGCCTGAATTCAGACGAGATTCGTTTCCTTGACAACCGCACCCGGAACCCAGCCGATGCTGTCCTGAGTTATACTGCAAATGGACGTTACTTAAGTGTAGGGGAACTTTATGACGTGTTAAACGACTGTGACCTATCTGTCTTAGCCGATAAACTGTAAACAGAAAACTACTTTGAAGGTGGTGTTACACAAAGAAAAGTTAATTGAGGCTTGTCTCGGGACAAAATTGCGACACGTGTTCCATGAAAATTGCCCAGTGTAACATTGTCATATGACTGGCCCGCCTAGATTAGCAACTGCTACTTGTGGGTCAGTCCACTGATGTAATCTTTTAAATAAAGCTGAATGTTGGGAAAATTTGCAATTGCAGGTTTCCTGCGTGTATTTTCTTTCTTTTGTTTTGTTTGCATGTTTTTGTCAGTTCGTTACGAGAATCATTGCGAGAAGTGGAACTCAGTTTCTAAATTCCTCAATGATTGTGGCAACAACAAAACCGGCAAAAGCGGGAGGTTATACAGGGTATTTTTCAGCAAACTTCAATTGTCTAAATTTGTTACAGTAAACACCATCCTGTACAACATTGCTCTCACAATGATACTTGTAGGCAGAGTACCTATCTAAAGAGCAAAGGATTTGGACTGAAATTGTGACTTCGGAAAGTTTTGAAGCACGGAATTGCGAGTTCTTCCGATGGATATTCGACACTAAGAAAAAGAAGTGAAAGTAAGTACTTTTAAAAACAGAGCTGTTAATTTTTTCCCTTAATTATAGCTCTCGAGTGTCGTGAATAGCAACGTTCTTTGGGCCTGTCAAGGTCATGATTCGTTGTGGAAAGTGACTATTTGACGAGTTTTCGCTGTTCTTTAGGAACACATCCAAATCCTTTTCATTTTGTCAAAATTCGTTCATCTGCTGGTTATGTAAATAACTATTTAACTTGAAATGGTCACTCATTTTTGCACCGACCCGAGGAGCAAATTGCCATAGACAAGCACCACTTTGTTGCAGTTTACCCTAACAGTGAAAAGTGTGCGTTGGAAAGCACTCAAAATAAATCTTTGACTTGTTTTCAGTAGATGAAGGGGGTGTGAAAGACTGCTATGCCTAGAGTAAATTGAGTTAAACATAATACTTAGGAACTGTGCAGCATCTAATCGCGGCTTCACGTTATTTTTTTTCTGATTGCCATAGATAACGTTTCCCGACTCTGGAGTTGTAGACATTGAACCACTTGCGGACATCATTGTTGTCTGACGACAGCAGATTTTTTTGATAAGCAGCTGCAGCTAATACAGCAAGGACAGATCCATACGTGTGTCCATTCTGGGAGAGCTATTCCAGAAAAACGCGTCCAATTTTGGGTGCAAAATTGGTAGTAAAATAGGCCAAGTCGCCTAGTTGATCAATGTTCCATTTCCACGTTTTTTTGAAGAGCTGAGGCCAATACGTTTCCAGTGGATAGAAAGGGGATAAAGGGTGGAAGATGAAGGCAATAGAAAGGGAGAGAAAAAGGACTGAAAAAGAAGCAAGAAAAAAAATGGAATGAATCTGCAAAACAAAACAAAAAAAACGACAACAACAGCAAGAAGTATAAATTTTGGCTTATGCGCATGCGTTAAAGCAGAATATTGTACAATTTACAATAGAAGCTGGTTCAAAATCTAGCTAAATTATAAGAAAAAGTGTAAAAAATGTAAAAAGAATATGTTTTTCTTTTAAAGTGTGCTGGGAAAGGGTTAAATCAGAACATTTAATTTCGTCCAAATGATAGGAATAAGTGACAGTCTCGTATCCAGAGTTTTCAGGCTTCTTGGTCAGCGGATAGTCGCCGGGAGAGACTGGAAAATTTCTTCCTTTTTTGATCGGCTGTTCACTGCACTGTTTACCCCAGGGTCTCTCCAAGTGACCACCCGCGGGAGGTATACCCCGAGGTTTCTGGGAACGAGATTGGGTAAATCAACTCATCGTATATTTGTCTGACAGCTTATAAAAAATAGCTTTATGTTGGCACTTTTTATTGCTTTACATTGTGGTACCTTTGACCGTAATAAATTTAAGCAAAATTTAAAAAAAAAAATGTTTTTTAGATGATGGGTGCCAAAGGTTATCATTGACTACTTTTCATGTAAGGTTTATGGTTTCTTGTTAATTAACGTTTGAAGCTTTGCTGTTTTCAATCAAATTTACAACCGTGCTGATTACAAGGCTACCCGAAGAGACTGAAGACAAGATACTTTTTGTTGGTTTCTGTTTGTTTGTTTAATTTTTTGTTTATTTTATTTTTTGTTTCTTGCTGGTAATCATTTTATCTAAAACATAGCCTTATCAGACGCACAAATTGTTTTCGAAAAATTGGTAGTATTAGAAAGGGGTGCTCAGACAGTCCCCCATTCCTAGGTATTTAGTTCCTCTCTCCCAATCTTTACTTTGCTTCCATTTGGTGGTTTGCAACCATTTTCTAGAGATTCAGAAGACAATGGCGTGGCAGCCATGCAGGTGTACCATAACAAAAAAAAAGCTAATAAGATACCTTTTGTTAATGGTACACCAACATCGTTGCGATGACATAGCGTGCAAACCAAGAACATGAGCGATATCAAGCTTTCAAAACCATCGCTGCCTCGCTAGTACGGGAAAGTAAGAGGCTGATGTTTATGGTAAGATGCGTAATTCAGGTAGTAGTGATTGTCGGTTTCCTCGTAGTTTATACTGATGATAAGACAATCAGATGTTTGCTTTAAACAAAGGTCCATGCCAGAAAAGGAAACTGCTCACCTGAAATTGCCCAGGTCAATTTAAGGCTAGGTGAATTTGTCAGCGGGCCGGTGCAAATAAATTCATATTATTGTTTTGTTTTGTTGTGAAAGTTATGACGCGCGCAACATTTTCGGTCGCGTCTTCACTACTAGGAAAAGGCAGCAGAATCGGAACGTCTGGTTCTTGAACAGCACAGGTATTAAAAAAAAAGAAACTTCCAATAACCGCTATATCCAGGTGCATTGCTAATAAACTGCTTTAAATACAGTCCCCTTTGAGAGTGGAACTGACGATTTGTTACGACAGTGAGTGAAGGAGAAAAACAAGTTCGGCGAGACTGGAACGAGCTAAAGAGGCCGAGATGGGAGCTTCTCTGAGCGGAAAAAAAATCGTTCTTCGTAGCTTTTTGGGCATCACCGTTCGTGGTCTTTTTCGCTTGTCAACTTCCTTTCAAAATCCTCCACTAAACGAGCTAGTCGTGTGCTTAACTTGTCGCCAATGCCAATGTCTGGTTTTGAAGAGTTTTGTTAATAGGCGTGAGAGGACAAAAACACTACCTGGGGGAGGTATTCTTTTCAAATGTGAACTAGGTTGTGCGTAAATATATAGGTATCAATGAAGATCAATTTTTACCGCCTCACAAGCTACCAGTGAGACGAGCTAGTCAGGGGATAATCGAAGTGAGGAGATAAATGTGAAAGCCAGCAAAAATTGCAAGTTTTCTTTTTGTACCTTTTCTGTTAGCAGAGTGCTATACTGCGCATGTGAACAGCTAATGAGCTTTCGTAACGTTTCTGCAGCCACGTTTTTTTTTCTGGTAAATTTCTCGCTCTGCGATCAACTGCACGCTTTTCAATTTGTACGGTCATAGCGTGTTCAAGTGAAACCACACGCGTCATTAGTGCCATATGGTTATGGCCGCATAAAGCTGTATAAATTTCATCCATACACCTTATTCCAAAATGGCGGAAATACATTACTCTTTTGTCTAATTGTTAATTGGCCTTTGTTGCCTTGTTCTCATCTGCAGAATACAAAGGAATATTTGGCTTAAAACGAGGCAACAAGGGCCAATTAACGTGGAGACAAAAGAATAATGTATTTTCCGCCATTTTGGAATAAGGTGTATTAATGAGCACTTAGTGACTGGCCCCAAGGGAAATAGTGAGTGTTGTTTCCCGGAGAACCTCAATGTTTCCCGAGGCGAAGCCGAGGGAAACATTGGAGGTCGATGGAAAACATAACTCACTGCTTCCCGTGGGGCCAGTCATAAAGTGTTTTGTTATACCTCTCATCTTACATACGTGAGCAAGGAGTTGAGATCCGTCTTGTTTAGTTCTTCAAAGCTTTGTTGTAAGTTTTGTTCCTTACAGAACTCTTTTAAGGATTAACAGCATTTTGTGTCGCTTTGTTTGTGGATTTAGAGGTTTTATTCCGCTTGTCGTGTTCCATTTCTTCTTCTGTTCGAACTTGAAAGCATTTCGCGGCCATGACTGAGAAAAAATTATATTCCTGACGCGACTGGACACAAATTTGCCGCGGTTTCGAGCCGCATGACCTGATCACGTGCGAATCGAAAGTTCAAGTTGTTGTTTCTCTGGGGATTAGTGAGTTTTGTTCGCCCCAGGGTCAGTGAGACCGTTTTGACCCATGGCACGTGACACATTGTTGCCCAATCAAAAAAGGCGTTTGATTTGGGCGGTATAACAAAGAGAAATTGATTTATCTGTTGGAGACATTTTCAGTCGATTTGGAATGGATTTTCATCAGCGCCAGATCAGGTTGTTTCTTGAGGCGATAGCAAGTCGTCAGAAACTGAACTTTGGAGTAACGTTAAATTTTCCAGTGATTAACATTAATAATTAAATTATTACTTAAAATTTATTTATTTATCTATTTATTAAGACCTGCAGGGTACCACCTTATAGGGTTACGAAAGTTTCGTCGTAGTAGGTTGTTCAAGGTCACAAGGTCACAAGGTTGTTCAAGATTGCTTAATGATACCGTATGGGGGTGGGGACGGAAGAGTTTTTATGTCTTGACCTTGTTTTTCTTAAGGACATGGGTAGGTTATTGCTATGCCTCACTGACGCAAATTAGATACTCCCAGGTTTAGGGGACCCTGTGAAAATGGTGGCGTGACCGATTGATTTGCAAAGACACGAACTTTTAACAGAAACTTTAACAAGTAAACGAGGTTCATTTACGTCTATCATTGTTATTAGTTAGCACTACGCGTATCCTTTCCACTAGGTAGTCCTTATTTTATCGTATTTCGCACTGACAAGCCCTTGTAGAGAGCCTTGTAGATTCAATCAACGCATCAGTGAAATCTAGCTCATATAAACAAAAACGCTAGAATCTACATGGGGTTAATTTTGTGGAACCAAAATATTTAGTGGTGTGGACAAACTTAGACTTCAACCAAATGCAATTATATAAAAAGGTTCATTCCAGAGAAACCTTCAATCCTGGGCGTTTACTCGGGGATCTCCTTTCGCCAAGTAGTGACGCAAATATACAGGTAACATTTTTTTTTTAAATTTATAAAACGCATGACATTTTTTACTGTTATAAAATTCTGAAAATGCTAGGGCTGTAGGGGAATTCAGACATGTTAGAAATTCAATTCTAGCAATTACGCTTTGGTTTGAAGTTCTTGGGGTGGGGGGGGGGGTTCAATTTTGCTGTATGTATTTTTTGCTATTTCGAAAACAGAAAAATGTTAATAATTCAGTAGCTCTTGAACCTTATGTTTCACAAATTAACTCCAGCTTGTAAGGACCCGTCTTTAAGAAAACACAGGTTTTCGTGTTTTCATCAGCATAAGCTGAATTAGTACTCTCGATTGTCTGGAGGGATTCTGACGGAACGCATCCCCTCCAAAACCTCCCCAAAATGACAGCAAAACAGAGGGAAATTACTTGTTGCCTTTCACAAATCCTTGAGCCGGTGGGCGCCCTGTAATAGCTCGTTTTTTTTACGCTCGTGTCGTCATGACGACACGATACGTCATGGTATCACTACAGTGCATTCCAGTGTAAACCATTCTTAGAAGGTAGAAATATGAATGAAATGCGCTATGTTGTTGTGTTACGAGTAAACCATAGTTAGCGAGTAATACAACAGGAACATGTTTATGGTGCAAGTAAGTTAAGTTTATAACAACAGGGTGAAAAGTAATGTTTTGAGCGTATGAGAGGGAAAGAAGAGTAAAAAAATGTCATATTTGTGTTACTGAGCGCGTGAAGTATTTGAAGATTTCTAGGTGTGGGTGATAAGCTCTTATAATATGTTTGAATTACTTGTTCAAGATTACGCAAGTCTATACGGTGAGAGAGAGCGGTTTTAGTTGTGAAAGTATTTTTGAGAGGTCAGATATAATATAGTGATACGTGATGTCGGTGTTTTAGTTGAATTTGTTAGGTTAACGAAGTCAAATCTTAAATTAATGAGGGTTTATTAGGTTTGAAGTTAGACTTA
>Ga0126336_10000509_pt1 | contig 16193 bp, 8 predicted proteins | sample SidCmetagenome_FD_92530 | JGI IMG/M metagenome (GOLD analysis project Ga0126336, IMG submission 92530) | Coral microbial communities from El Islote,Puerto Morelos, Mexico - Siderastrea C C metagenome | ecosystem: Host-associated > Invertebrates > Cnidaria > Coral | place: El Islote,Puerto...
CGTGGCCGAGTGGTTAGGGCGCCGGACTTGAAATCTGGAGGTCCCGAGTTGGCTTAGAGCGGTCGGTTGGCTTAGAGCGGTCTGCCGGTTGGCTTAGCTCCCGCTCTAAGCCAACCGGTCTGTAAATAGCCAACCGGTCTGCCACCCCGCCAGTTGGCCGGGGTTCTTAAAGCTCATTTGGATTATTTCTTTCATTGTCCCCGAAAAGCCCCTCATGGGGAGTGGTCAATTAAGCTATTATGTCATTGTGATTATGACTATGATTATGTTTATTATTATTATCATTATTATTATTATTATTATTATTGCAAACACAAAATGCTTAGCTTACTATTGAACACTCGTTTTCGTTCCATTTATCACTAAAACGCATCCTCCATTTCTTGGCGCTTGTTTTCAGCTCTGACTTTTCTACAGATTGATCTGCAGGTTCACTGATTTAAAGCTATAAGTTCCAAAATTTACTCAAACATGAGTGGATAGGACTACATTATTACTAACAGCTATACAAATTGTTTGTAGGAACGCTTGATGAATATCTGAGCCCTGAACAAAAACTCCATAAAAGATTGTTCAACAGCAGTTATTACAGCGTTGACCTTTTACCTAAGACCAATAACTCTGGTGTTATCAACGTTTCGTTTGGATTTGAACTCGTCAAAATCGTCGAAGTGGTAAGTAAGCGTATATATATTTTGCATCACAGTCGGGCTAATGTGCGGTCAAATCAAAGCTTCAACATCCCCCCCCGGCATACCGCGGGCATTTGACTGTGCATCGTGCCCGGGGAGGCGGAAATTTGAAAGTTGCCTTGGAAGGGTGGGGAATTTGAACCGGGTTTCATCTCTTGTTCTTGTGTAAATCGCCCATAAGTTTTTTTCCGTTTTTGCAGGGTTTGACGGATTTACAAGATAGAATTTCGCCTTTGTTAGCGAATAACTCTTTCAAAAGGGTCTTTAAAAGAAGTTTGAAGGTGTCATTACCGCATATCTCTCTCTGAGAAGCGTGAACAGTGTTCGATTGAAGACGAAATTTGTCTTCAGTCAGTACTAATTGGTAGGGCATTTGAACGGCTTTTTTGCCCCGAGAGAAGGGATTTGAAGAAGCCAACTTCAAAAGTTCAAATGCCTGGGGTGGTTGCCCGGGGGGATGTTGAAGCTTCAATTTCACTGGTACATAAATCGCGATTATTTTTACGCGGAAAACAAATGATTACGATTATTACGAAAACAAATGGTTACAATTAACTGCGCTTACCGCATCGCCTGTAGTTTTTTGCTTGTTTTGAAGGGGAAAAGAGTGACCCATTTGTTTTCTACACGTCGAGGAGACGAAGCTCAGTTATAACCTTAATATTGGACAAGATATAAAGACGATGTTTTGATGCATCACATCAATCTTCACAAATGTCGAATATCCTCATGATGTCTTAGTACCAAACGAAGGCTTTAGTTTATTTTCGACAAAGCTTGGAAATTTAAGGCCAACATCTTTGTCATTTATGAGATGACTCGTTGTCATAAGTATGCACACTGTTTTATCTCGTCTTAACTGTTCTTTTGCTGCATACTTAATTCCGTCCTGTTGTACTTTTCGTTTTCAAAACCGACAGTGAAAACAGGATAATTGCCCTTAATTCATTAGATAAGGTTCTCGTCTTAGGACTTGCTTCCTTTCTAAAAACAAAGTTCGTAAACACGACCGTGGATTTGAGTAATTCAGTTACATCATATAAATGACATGACATGACATGTTATGACATGACATCACGAAAGTCCGTCATCACTACCGTGGATTTGTGCAATTCAGTTACATTATAATAAGGTCGATGTAGTGGTCCCTACTTCTCAAGTTAAAAATCGTTTATTGTTTTTCAATTCACTCACAGAACGCAAAAGAACAACATTACATTACATTACATTACATTCCGAAAGTCCGTAAACAATACCGTGGATTTGCGTAATTCAGTTACATTATAATAAGGTCGATGTAGTGGTCCCTGCTTCTCAATGTCAAAATTGTTTATTGTTTTTCAATTCACTCACAGAACGCAAAAGAACAACATTACATTACATTACATTCCGAAAGTCCGTAAACAATACCGTGGATTTGCGTGCTTCAGTTACATTATAATAAGGTCGATGTAGTGGTCCCTACTTCTCAATGTCAAAATTGTTTATTGTTTTTCAATTCACTCACAGAACGCAAAAGAACAACATTACATTACATTACGAAAGTCCGTAAACAATACGTAACCGTGGATTTGTGCAACTCAGTTACATTATAAAAAGGTCGATATGGTGGTCCCTACTTCTCCATGTCAAAATTGTTTATTGTTTTTCAATTCACTCACAGAACGCAAAAGAACAAAATATAATAGTGCATGGCTGGGTCCAACAGGTGAGTTTTATCCTAACCATACTACTATCAAAATCACTAGAGTGGTAAAACGGCCTTTGGGAATTGGATTTGGCGGCGGCTAAATTCGTATCACGTGGCTTTAAAAAACAGTGGTTACATGGTCGAAAGAACTGTCATGTGATTCGTGTTGTGAGACCCGCCGATCGGAATCCTCTTTTGCAAAGTAGTCATTAACTTTGCTTTTGTAGGAACACTTCGGTTAAGAAAACGTTTTCGTACCCTCTGAACTCCACCAGCATTGAAATGCACTTTCAATTGGAAACCCGGATCCATGTTTTAGTCGTTTTTCGTTAGAAATAATGGAAGCGACTCCGAAAGGAATGGAAGCAGATGGTGCCTTTGCGCAGAGCCTTACCTCACGTGGTGCTTCTCATTGCGATCACGAGACATTTTTTTTAAACCATGTGATAAGAATTTAGCCGCCGCGAGTTCAAATTCCCAACTCTAGTGATTTTGATAGTATCTGCCATCTGAAGTTTTGTCAGGAGAAAGCCTTTGTTCGTTTCAATGCTTTCGTTTATCTCCAGTTTCTTAACAGATCATGTTTAAGTCACTGGTTTTTTGTCTCTTTCCCCAGAGATGGACAAATCCTTTGTTACGGTGGAACAGATCCGAATTTCATGGAATAGACAGACTTTACGTGGAGACAAAAAGGGTCTGGGTTCCAGATATACTACTTTACAACAAGTAAGATGGTGAAAGAAAGATGGTGAAACATTAAGCGCAGAAAAGAGTAAAGTTATTTGCGTTTAGTCTGGCACAGTCATGCGTAATTCTTTCTGTAGCTCGTAACGAAACCGAATACAGTTTAAGTTCGTTGTTGACTGTAAATTTTAGCTCATAGAAAGCACGCAAAACATTTATGTTCACCCACGGAACTACGTAAAACGGAACTACGCGCCTTTTGATCCCCATAGAAGCTATTGTATTATAACAGGGCCTCTGAAATGTCCCACTTTTTAATCTTTAGGCAACTGGTGTCATTCGTAACGAATACTTCCCAAGTGACAAACCCCAACGCGGTCCACACACAATATTTTGTGGTCTCTACTTAACTTCAGGGTCCCAAAGGGGAGTCCGAAGTTTTTGCCTGGAGCCCGGACCCCGAAGCCTTTCTCTACTTGGAACCCGAATAAAATGATTATTCGGGCTAAATTGAACCCTGGAATGGAGCCATGGAGCCAAGAGCCCCGGATTTTCCGTCTTGAAGTTCTGGAGCCCCGGATCCCAAATCCCCATGGGACCCTAACCTGGCAACAACCTGGTAACAGTGGATGCCAATGAACCTTTACTCAAAGAAAATAAAGGCGGTAACCTCTAATGGACTAAAATTTCATCCAAGAGTAGCAGTCATGCTCTTAGTCGAAGCAAGCGACGAGACACCGATTAGCCTTCTAGCTCATTCAACCTGTTGAACTGGACATGAATTTCACCTATTTTCCCACACTGTAACACAAAGAAAATAAAGGAGTGTGTACCTAGAGTCTATTTGGCAGCCAATCTACTTGGCGCACATGCTTCAACTTACTCTTCTATTTCCTTTTTTATTACAGCAATGACGAACAGGACCGCTTCGCAGGTGGCAGGAGCAGTTATCGTTCTGGAGTAACATTGTATTCCAACGGTACCGTCACCTGGGCCAACCCAATGATGTTTACGAGCCTGTGCGGAATACAAGTGAAATATTTCCCCTTTGACATCCAGACGTGCGAACTCAAATTCGGGTCATGGATGTACGACGCCAACACGCTAGACATCATTCCCATGGAACATCTAGTATTTCCAACTGAGTATTTCCAAGAAAATGGCGCATGGGAAATTTACGGCGTGAAAATGAAGCGGAATGAACGTAGGTACCAATGCTGCTCACAACCGTACGTCGACGTGACGGTGACCATAAAGATGGCACGACAAAGTATGGATTACGTGATTAACTTGATCCTTCCCTGCTGTTTGATTTCATCTATGATTTTTCTTGGATTCATCCTACCTCCAGAGTCTGGCGAGCGCATCGGATTGAGCATCACCGTGCTGTTGGCGATGACTGTTTTTCAGCAACTGACGTCCGAAATCATGCCATCGTACGACTTTCCCATCCTAGGACAGTACTATTTTGCCATCATTCTTGAGATCGGAGCTTCGGTGGTGGTGACAACGATGATTTTAAACTTCTATCATCGAACCAATCGAAAAATGCCCCGATGGGTAAAGAGGTTGGTGATCGACTGGATCGCAACTTTAGTTTTCCTGAGGGACACTCCAGAAAAACGAAAAATCAACCGCCGGAAATCCACCCGAAGAACCCGAAGGAAGAAGCAAGGAATCATTAATGACAACGGGGTCGCAAAAATGGCGGAGAATGGCAAAGAGAAGCACATCCAAGGATTCAATCAGGTTACCTTCAGTGATGCTATTTTCTGCGGGACGCCGACCTGCGATGCTGTGGGAACCGAGATGGAGAATCTTGGTGGCCAAGGTAACTACAGTATGACTGCATTCCCTTTCACGATCAGCTCTCATGAAGTGCTAGCCGATCAAGCAAAGGAAGAGGCTCGTCCCTATAAGGATAATGGGGACACTTTGAGCGAGGATGAGTTGGCAATAAGGCACTGGGAATGGACTCTTGTCGCGAGGATTCTGGATCGTTTCTTCTTGGTTGTAGCGATCCTTTGCGGCATAGTCACGGTTGGGGCGATATTCCTGCGGGCACCAAAGTTATGGCAAAATTTAAACAAGTTAACGGTGAATAATCCTGAGCCGATGGTTGATCAATAGATGTTCTGATTGCTAAAGGCATCCGGCACTTGACCTTTGTCGCACATTTTGGAAATTTCTGAAACACAAAAATCTACTAGCGTGGCTTGATGACTTTCAATATTCTTCACAATTGTGCCGCAATCTTCTGATTATTTTTAATTAGAAAGGCCTTCAGATGACCTTTGTTGACATTCCTAACTCTCCAGATCTGCTAAACAACTTTCAGGAACCTACACGTAACATAGTGACCTTTTTGGTAATCAATGTTTGTAACTTTCTAATTTGTTTATATTACAGCCATATTAGGCGGTAATGCACAAGGCAACGTTTGGTTTCGTGCAACGTTTCTCGCAAGAAAATATTACGACATGTATTGTGAAGCAACAGATGCTCCTTGCAGTTTTTCCGTTCCCGCAATCGTTGAGAAAGGTAGAACTCGGTTCTTCTTTCCGAATTGACTATAGCCCTGGAAAAAACACAAGACTTTTCATTTCAGGGTACATCATTCTGAGCAATTTTTATGCGTAACTTGTGTCCGCAAATTACAGTTGCTAGGTAATTTGCATTGGTTGTGTAATACCGCCCTTACGCCTTAATGTACAATTCATTTGTATGCACTTGTCGTATGCATTTTGAGCGCATGTTCTTTACTTGAAATGTGCAATTTGTTTCATTTAATACTACAAACGAGAGATTTTTATGATATACAAGACGTTGTTAAATTGAATTTAACAACACTGGTTTAAATAATCGTACTTTAACAATTGCGTGTTAAATTTCGAAATCTTAAAAAGGCGCTATAGGACTAGGGCACCGAACGTCATGGTAATCTTAGGTAGGCAGAGACGATTACAGGATCGTGTATTGTGAGATTATTTATTGTTTACATACGGCAAGCCGTTAAGCAAATAAATATAACAAAAAGAAAGAGTGGTGTTTGCTGCAGCTGTGAGTTCTGCATCCTGCAATTGTGGCAAATAATTCGCTATACTCGTGTTGCGTTTAACCCAGAATAAGATAAATATAAAAGATCCTCAAAACCGTTGTGTTTATCAATTTCTAATGATTTTTCTTTTCAAGGTGTCTCAAAAGTCCGTGAAATCCCCACATCCTGCTAAATGAATCTGAATGAATCTCGGTCGTTTGGTGCTAACTGGCTTGCAAAGCCGTTACCGAAGACACATTCAACGTATTTTGGTCAATTTCTATCAGATTGTTAGTAGGCTATCTACTGATTTATAGTTTTCTCTGTATTTTCTATGTAGTGCACGTGCGAAATCATCGATGTAAACGTTTTCCTGAACGGTATGTTCGAAAGTATGGGGCAAACGTATATGCAATTTCTCTAATGAAGTTAAAAATTAAAGTGCTTGTCGGCCATTTCAATATGGCGCCGAATCACATTGTACCAAACAATTAATGTTTAGGCGACAAAAAATTATAAACACAACTCCAAACTTGCAAAACGTTCACGTTGTTCGTGTGTTTAGAAGCAAGGTCTGAAGAAAAATATGTGAAGAATTACAAATATCCTTCAAACCGTGCCAGGATTCTTAAAGCTGGCAAAACCCAGTCTGTCCATCCTTAACTCCATTGTACAAAAATTTAATCATATCTGATGTGACTCATAAAATTAAAACAATTTTGAGAACGTGGTTGTACTTTGATAATTGTCTGTATAATTTCCTTCGTAAAACGCACTTGAAACCTTGATAAAGCGGGAGAATATTGACACAAAAGTGTGAAGGTACAGTGGAGAGGTGATTAACGCTCGGGTATTTGACTCAGAAGATTGGAAGTCTCGTGGTTCGAGGCCGCATTTTCGGGGAGCCCTTCCCCGAGCAATGGACTAGCATCCCAACCGGGGGGGGACAGTAACACTCCTTGCTATTGAACCTGGAGTAAGGCGCAGGCCGTGTGGGCCTGCCTTGCTACCTGTTTGCGACTTAACCTGAAAAGTAAACACCAGTTTTCATTATTTTTGTTTGTGATTCTCCGCAAAGAGCTATTTCCCTTTTTCAGATTTAACAACATCAAAGAATACTCCCAGATACTTGGGTGGCTTTTTACATGTAAAATGGTTGATACTCAATAAAGAACATTTGGTAAATTACTGCGTATTTCTAACGTGGACGTCAGTCATCTTCGCCGAAAGGATATTTCATTGGGACGTAATGCCTCAATGGTTTTTAGCCAACTTGGTAATTAAGTGCTAAAGGTTAGCTTGAATGTGTATAATGATCAATTGAACAGTTTTAATGAAGCGCCAGATGCAATTCGGCAAACTGTAAAATTGTAGCACTTTTTCAAGGGGATAAGGTTCAGCCTTCACAACTCGCATGAAGTTCATACATGATTTCTTTACAAAATAGAGACTATCAAAATTTATATCGTGAAGTTCCTAATAATGTGAGCTTATGGTTATATCATATATTCACATCCAATGTTGATTACATTTTATATAACAGCTATGCTGAGGCAATGTAAGTTGACTAGCTGGGCACGAAATTTTTGCAGCAAGGGCCTCACAATTCATAAGGTTCGTGCAATATTTCTTCACAAAATTGAAACTTTCACAATGTTTGTTGCTGGCTTGATAATTATGCTGCTGATGTTTAACAGAACAGCGTTAATGAGACAATGCTATATAGTCGGGAAACTGGAACACGAAATTTTCCAAGCACCTTTTTAGGGGGATAACAGATTCAGCACTCGCGATTCATGGAAAGGTTTTCCATTTTTTCTTCACAAAGTCAAACTACCAATTGATATCCCACATCAATGCAGGGGAAAAAACCTTCTGATACGCCTTTCAGCTTAATGAACAGTCCACCTTATGGCTCTTGAAAGCAATCAAAATTGCGCGACTAATTCATCTCGACACGCTTCACTCCGTCTGTTGGCACCATGCCTAACCGTCCTGTTAATCTATGCGAAATAATTAAGACAAAAGTCTTTTGTTTGTTTTGAGTATTTTCTAGTAATAACCTACCCTAAGGTGATAAACTTGCACCGTATAATATATTAAAGGGAGAACTCATTAATTTTTAAGCAATTCCTCGAAGAAATTTGCACACCCCAACGGCGAAATTCCAGTTTTAGTGCGCGTTCATAGGAAAAATACTTCAATGGCTCCAATAGCGTTTTTGTTGTTTTGTGCTTCTGTAATTCAACTGGACACATTCTGCGACGGTGAAAGTAAGTAAATACCTTATTTTAATCAAAATAATTAACGTAAGTAGACAATGATGGAAATCGAGTCAACAAAACATAAAATGTGATGTGCAAATGCACAACGCCAAAAGGTTAGCATATCATCGATCTGTTTTTACTGTTCGCATTTCATAACATTGACAGCTGAGTTTTTGACATTGTTGTCAACTTATTTTGATTAAAGTTATGACGTTTTCTTCATGTGTTCTGACGTTTTGCCCCAGTCCAAATTTGTTCGGTGCGTGCTACGAAGCATCTCAAACTCGTGTTCTGACCGGTATATGTGGGGGCTTTAACTGATCCAGAGGTTATGACTGAAAATTGTCTACTTTCCCTGACGATGCAGTAAAAAATGATCCTCTAAAAATTGGGATCTACTTTAAATTTCTTTGAACAATCTCCTTGTTCTGAAACACTTTGACAGTATTGTTTTGTTTTCCTGGGGATATTCTCAGTTGAGTTGAGCTGGCCCAATTTGCTTCTACGCCTTTTACGTCCCCACTACACCACAGAAATAATGTTAACTTTTACGAAAACAGACACGACGTTTTGTCGAATTTTCTGTCAAGGGAATTAATTTACAAAATCAGCACTCGAATGCTACCATTTGCATTTTTGTGCATTTTTTGTATTTCCACGGCAATATACTTTGAGCTCAGAATGCTTGATAAAATATATTGTTAAACCAAACCAAGTGGTTTCGCTAACGCCTTGAAGATGTATCTTATTAGATTTACTCGCTTTTGCAGATGGATTAACTCTTTTCGTGAACTGCTGATACATTAGGAATTCCGTTTCACGCAGACTTTTGACAGGTATCAGGTTTTCTATTCAAAACTTATCACACGTCTAATCCATTACATTCAAAGATGAGTTTTAAAATGGATTTTAAAGACATCATGTGATGTCATTACGTTTATAACACTAAGGATATATTCACAATTCGTTAATGCTTACGATCTGTCGTCCCTATCAAGTTTTCTCAACAGAGACAGTTTTTGAGCATAGTGTGGTTGATATGGTAATAAAACTCTGTCTTCATTCTGCCTTCCAAAATTCTGGACGGCAAACTAAGTATAATAGTTCAACACGTACTGCCAGACGCAATTCAAGTTTTTATTTATTTATTAATTTTTTTTTTGGTTCTCGCTGAAAGGAAAAATTGTATGAAAAATAATATTAAAAATTCTTTGAAATCTTCATGTAATGGAAGTCCACCCAAGTTTCAATTTTTCAGGTCAACGGATATGATCTTGAACTTTCACCATGTTCTGAATCACTGGAAATGTCCACCCATCCTCGAAAAAATTGTTAACTGAGAGAAGAGTCATTCAACGTAAAGCTTAATTCTAGTTCGAACTCGATTCATTAAAACCCAAAATGAATTTGAAAAGTCATTATTCACATTTTTACAAAGGCGAAAGCCAACTAAACAAACGTGGGAGATAAACAAACAGCGAGTTGGACAATACACAACACAAGACTTTGCCCCGTCAAGTGAAAAGACAGTTCCTTTCAACATTGCAAAATAACGAGAAACAAATTAAACGGCACTTAAGAAAATAACTTTAGGTTTTAAACTAAAGACTAAAATTTTACAACGTATGACTCAAGGTTTGTTAAACTGTTGAAACGATTTTTACGGACACTTTTATTTGACACTTTTATTTGAATAGGTATTTTAGATTAGATGAAACCAATCTTCTAGCTATGATGAAACACTCTTACTTTAATTAGAAATGTTTGAATGTTTACCATTGTTTCTTTTTCAATTTTTGTTTCTTCTTGTTTCACGGCAGGTGATGCAAAAATTCAAAATTTAAATCCACAGTTTCCAATCGATAGTTTCACGTCGTGTAATTAAAGAAGCAAACTTTAGGGAAACAGCATCGAGCAGTCTTAGGAACGAATGCTAAAAGACCGAACTCGATTGATTTCATTCACCGAAAAAATGGCAAAAATCAGGCTATTTGTTTGTTTATTAGAACTGACCTTAGTAATTACTGACAACCGACTATGTCTGTAATATATTCGGAAAAGATCAATTAATTGCTCTACGAAAAGTTAGCTAGATTTGAGTTCACTGAGGCCTTGACAAATTCTGATCAGATGTTATCATCAAAGGGCTACCATAGACACCACTGGTTTTCCAAGAGAATGTTTTGTTTTCTTTGTAAGTTCTTCAACTCGAACATTCCATATAACCAAAACAATAAAGAACAAAGACATTGTTGCTTTTTTCTTCCTAAGAACGCCAACTACAAACGTAGCGAAGTTTCAAAACATTATACCAACTGGAAAATGAAAATTGCAAAACTTGACAGACAGCACCACAGGAGAGTACTGCTCAGTTTTCAATGGTTAAACAAAAAAAATTCAACCAGATATATAGAAGTCCATCAAGGTTTCACTGTAGGAAGGAAATGGTCAAATTCTGCAGTAGTTTGTATATGGCTCCGAATCACCATCATCATTCCATTTTATTCTTGTAAATACACTAACTCACAGCACCTAGTCCCGATTTTCTAAAGCGGACAAGCCTCTTTAATTCAGAAGCAGTTTACATCTTAAAGAGATAATCAAATTCTCCTCTCCTCTTTCATTTCCCGAATTTACAGGTTCTTAGCCACCTTTCCTAAAATCGAGGTCCGTCTTTTTCGTGACCAAATTGACCTTTTTATTCTCCCAAACCAAAAGGGATAAATTCGCCAACAATTAAATACAAATACCACCAGCCCAGGCTCTGTCGGATAAAAAGAGGCGGGGAGAGGGTCGGGAGCGGGAGAAGAGTGGGTGATATACAAGATGACCTCGGTTTCTGTGCCTCTTTCCCATGTCGAGGCTCAACTAAATTCGCTCTGACGAAAGATTAACGCTCGAAACGTCAGCTTTCAATCTCTTTACGGTGGCCAAATTACTGTATCAACTCAGTTGATAAATCCAAAGTTTTGTGTTTCGCTTCCCCACTGAAGCAGCACCACAGTTTCTTAAGAAACTAGCCCCCTTAAATGATAGATAAGGCGTACTTCGAAATTTTGAAGACTCCTGACTCCATCCAAAGCAATTTTTGTGATACTCTTTGTTTTTATCGTATTTCTTGAATCTAAACACGCATGGCACTAGTAGGTGTAAGAGTGTGAACTCTATATTTGCAGAGGAGGCAAAACGCAATCTAACGGAGAAACTTTACAAAAAACTGTTTGATGGATACAACAAAGACTTCCTTCCGCGTCTCAATGAATCTGCACCTGTTAAAGTGCGCTTCGAATTTGAGCTTATTACAATAAAGGAAGTGGTAAGTTTGCTCTAAAATATCTTTTATGGCATTAAGAGAACTACAGGCTTTTGATCGAGTGCAAGAGTTATCTTTGGTTGTTTTGTCTTTGTGAGTTTTGTAAAAGTTTCAAACTTAGAAAACGCACAAAGATTTGTGCAATTACAAATTTTGCGACTGGATCAATAATTTGGTGTCAAGAGAACTGGTCAACCAGGCAAAAGATGTTGCATTTTCTACTAATTGGGAGGCGAAACCCCAAAACAGACGTGATTTACCTGATACACCTTGGCTAATGTGCCTGGCTATGTTTGAATGTTTTTGCCGCGAGGTGTGTTTACCCATAAGTTGTGCGTGTGTTTGCCCATAAATTGTGCGGATTTTGCTTAAAAGTTTCTTCTTGGGATGCAAAAACGTAAGGGCCCCTTGGCCCCAGGTGCCTCTCTTGCGCAAGAAATTGCTTTCTACTAATTGATTTAATGCATGAAACTATAAAATAACCAACATCAACAAGTTTGTAAATCAATCTCGAGCTGCAAATCTAGCTAATGAAATCGGGTGCTTCCCTAGAAGCAAAAAAGGCAGTTTAAGTCTTCGAGAATTAGTCAGAGGGAAATGTGAATTGATACAGCAGAGAACACCAGTTTTAAGGACATTGCGGCTTTTTCTTGAAATTGAATAGCAGCCTTAAAATTCTGAAGCAAAGGGAAGGACTCTCTCAAGAGAAGACACTGACACTGGTTTGCCGTGCTTGCGCAGACGTGCTTACTTTACTTGGTTTTGGTCATAATAGAGCGGTTTTCGATTGAGTGTCGAAAGTAATTCGCGTTTTGCTTCGGTATTGTTTGACTTCGCCCTGTGATTGGTTAAAAAATCTCGCGCTACTTTCTCGACCAATCAGAAGTAAAACTCAAACCAATCGCAACTTGCTCGCGCGCCTGTTCCTGCGCTTGGTGCCGGTTACATGTATTTGCTTCGAGTTCTGATTGGTTCATTGGGTAATTTGTGTTTGTTGTGATTGGCTGGGTAATTACTTTGGTTTTGGTTTTACGACGCTCATTTGAAAAGCGTTCTATCCACCAAGATCTCCTGGTCTGACCTACTCTGTTTGTTGTTATCTCAGAATGCCAAAGATCAGACAATCACAGTTTATGGCTGGGTGCGACAGGTAATTAGTTTTTTTTTTTTTTTGAAGTGATATTCATCGTCAGTTGAAGCCGTATTCTCCTTTGGAACAAAATGATTTTGCGGTGGGGGATCCAGGATTTTTAAAGGGGGGTGGCTTACCTGACAGAACCATATCGGAAATGTGCGAGGCAAAAATGCCAAAATTGGAAAAACTCAAATCACGAAATTTTACGGAATGACAAGTTCTATATTCTTGCTAAATTTCAGGGTAATTGCTTTAAAACTCAGTAAGTTATTTGAAATTTGAATTTCCCGCCATTTTGTTACTAACAATAACTTAAGAGAGATTACGATGGGGATAGAGCCTATATGGGGGAGTAGCTCTCTTACCCGTTATCCTCTCTTGCTTTTATTCATGAGTTGGGTGGATCGAGTGAGATCACAAATGGAATGATAGCGGTTGTCGAGAGTGCCTTTACATACTGACGTCCAATCTCACCGCTTAGTTGCTGTAATGCGTATTTGAACATATGTACGAAAAATGCGCTATTTGAATTAAAGTCCCATGACAACGTTTATTTTCATCTTTTAGAAATGGTACAATCCGTTTCTCCAGTGGAATGCGTCCGAGTATGAAGGCATACATTCCATTCACACAAACGCCGAGACAGTCTGGGTACCAGATATACTCGTTTACAACAAGTAAGGACATAATATATTTAGGGATGTTACTCGATTGTGCGTATATTCAAACTGACACTCTACTTTTTCTTACTAAGTAAAGTGGGTGTAGATGGAGATGAAGATCAAGAATTTCTCGTACAAAGAGCGATTCCGGTGTTTCACGAGACTGGCTTACAAAAGATTGAGCACAGTTACGTAACATCATAACATAAACAGCTGCACCTCATTACAGCCTTTGAAATTTGCAAGGTTTCATATATACCTAATCCCTAAACTGGCTGTATTCTTTTTAGTGTTGACCTCCAAGACCGAATTGGTGGCGGACCAACAACTTACAAAACCAACGTCGTCATGCGATCCAGCGGAGAACACGACTGGACAAGCCCAGCTATTTTTAAAACTGTGTGTGCCATAGATGTTACCTATTTCCCTTTCGACATGCAAACATGTTCGCTCAAGTTTGGTTCATGGGCTTCAAGCAGTCAGGAAATCACCATGTTCCCTGAAAACACAACTGGAAAATCGAACCAGTATGTGGACAATGGCGAGTGGGAACTTGTCAAAGTCACGTCCAAGAGAAACGTTGTTCAGTACCGTTACCAGGCATTCGATGACATCACCGTTACCATAGAGATAGGTCGCGTGTACTTTAACTTCTGTGTGAACTTGATAATCCCGTGCTTTCTTATTTCAACGATGATTTTTCTGGGGTTTATTCTTCCTCCTGAATGTGGTGAGAGGATTGGTTTGAGTATAACTGTGCTACTTGCCATGACCGTATTCCAGCAGTTAACATCGAATATTTTCCCTTCTTTTGATTTCCCGCTACTTGGACAGTACTACTTTGCCACAAGTGTTGAAATCAGCATTTCGCTCGTGGCAACAACGATTGTTTTAAACTTCACCGCGCGCAAAAACAAGAAGATACCGCGTTGGTTGCGGACGTTGTTGTTAAAGTGGATGGCACGAGTTGTCTTTTTGAGGAAGACAGTGCAACGAAGTTGCCCAAAACCTAATCTGAAACGCAAAAGATCGCGAGGCAAAAGTCTGAGGGAGCATAAGGGAAGCAACATGTCCGGCGCCAGGCAAAATGGAAGTGTTGCTCAGATGATTGCAGAGGAACCTACGTCCGACAAACACGGGAGGAAGGATGACCGACAAGTGGAAGAGCTAAAAAACGTGTTCATAATATCAAAAAATCTTGACTACGGAGGTCTGCGATATGCCAACTCTATGAGGAGCACGGAATTAAACGGACATGGCTCTGAGAACTTCATGCTAAACGCTCCCGAATCTGAAGGACCATGGGACGAAGATGATGCGCCATTCACGGGAGTCCGTGATGAAAATGGAGAGGAACTTGAAGAAGACGAATTGGCTTTACGACAGTGGGAGTGGGTCATGGCCGCGAGGGTCCTGGATCGGGCGTTGCTATGGGTTTCTATAATTATGGGCATAGTGACCTTTGTCGGTATTTTTATGCGAGCGCCTCGCTTGCAGGAATTAATTTTTGGCTCCTCAAGTGATTCTTACTCTCACTGCGAAGGGCATGCAGAGTGAATGGATATTAAGGCTGCGCACATCATGCCGACGCCATTCTGAGCATAGTGGAGAGGCAAAAGACTCAAGCTGTACTAGGGACCTTAGCGATCACGACGGCAACGCCCACGAAAACGTCACTTTAAATAACCCATTAACACACATGTTCTCCTCTCTGGCCTTTATATATTCTTATGGTACATGTTGGGAGAATTTGTTTCAGCATCAAGACATTTCATTTTTGATGACCATTTCCTTCATTCTCATGACATGTACGTTTGATCGTGTAGTGATATTATAAGGAGAAATGAGATACTGGTCACTATTGGGGCTGTTAAGGGTCAAACGTAAATTCACCTTGTCTGAACTACTTCGCAGTTATGGCCGAACTATCCAGGAGTTTAAGGGCGGCGCTCTAGTTCAGCAAAGGAAAATTCACCGTCGTGTGTTGTCTATTCCGCTAAAAAAAACTTTCAATTTGCTCATTTCGCGTGGTCTCTTTGCGGCGGAGAACGACAGCTAAATTGCCATTGTTTTGCTAACTAAACTTCATGTTTTTTCTCGATTATCTTAATTTAAAAGCTCACAAATAATGATTCACCTACCTCCGCTAGGTAGGCCGAGAGCGTGCAAGAACCTTTTGCCGACCCAGCCCTCTTTATATCCATCGGCAAGAGATTTTTCTTACCTTCGGTAACCAGGCTAGAACGCCAAAACCTTTTAATACCAAATCAGTTAAGGTATCAGCCACCCTTCGGGACCGTTTGCACGCGGACCGCTCTAGTTCTTGTTTTTTTTTTATGAAAAATCCTATAAACTATACATTTTTGGCAGCTTAATAATTCCAGAAAATGCCTTTATATTCCGGCAAAAAGAGGCCGAGGTTTAACATGTTCGGAAAATGGGAAGGTTTTTTCACACATACATGTCTTCATAGATTATGTTCCACTCCCTCCAGAAACAAAGAAAACAAAACCATTAACACTGCATTCTCTTCTTGACACCTATGGCTAAAAAACCGTGTCTCAGATTTTGACATGTGCGTTTGTTTTTCTTTTATTAGCAGACGAAGACAGAGGTCAGAGAAGACAAAAAAATTAGCACTTCGCGGGAAAAAAAGGTCTAGCTTGAAAACAAAAAGAGGGATTAAAATTCCTCTAAGGTGCGGGATTGCAGA
>Ga0126336_10000510_pt1 | contig 16183 bp, 10 predicted proteins | sample SidCmetagenome_FD_92530 | JGI IMG/M metagenome (GOLD analysis project Ga0126336, IMG submission 92530) | Coral microbial communities from El Islote,Puerto Morelos, Mexico - Siderastrea C C metagenome | ecosystem: Host-associated > Invertebrates > Cnidaria > Coral | place: El Islote,Puerto...
AACAACAACAACAACAAACGTTATGATACAAAAATAGCCGAAAACGAACCATAATAAGATTATAAGACATGGTATGAAAAAGGAAGAAGGGAAGAACCATAAGCTTTGTTTATATTTAAGTAGTACACATATCCTTTCATACCATATCTTACAGCCTTATTCATTTAGTTGACAATCCCTGGAGAAGTCAGGCCGTGCCTGGCGAAATATCGGAAAAGTAACCAAAAATATAACCCCAGCTGTACAGTCAGCCATTCTTTGGTTTATTTGTTTATCTCAGTGTATTTTGCTGACTAGGTTCAGCAGGATCTAACACCTTTGCTTTCTCCGGTTGGCCCTTGCAGAATTTTATAAAGCGTTGCTGGAGCATAAAGAAACTGATAGTAATATATTCACATTCATTCAATAAGACACTCTATGACTTATGCCAATTGAGATATGGGAGGAAAAATTTCACATCCTGAATGGAAGTAAAGGAGAAGAAAAAAAGAAAAGGGAATATCCTACCAGAAAAGGAATATCCTTCCCCCAAACTCAGAAAATCAAAACCAAAGCAGCAGCAATGTAAAGGAAATTTTATTGACAAGATTACACAAAAGCCATTTTAAACCCATCCACGTTGTTATAAGAGCTAAATACGCGTCCTGAACAAAATTTTGCAGGCTTGCTTTTTTCTAGTTGTAGTTTTCTTATTGACACGCCATTTGATTTAACACGGGTTAACTGCAAGTTAGTCTTTTGACCTCCGTTTCTCGTTGAAATTTCGTTATTTTCCTTGGAGATCTCTTTTCTAATCTTGTCCCATTTAGCTTCGTTCAAGACAATATGATTATTGAGATTGTTAGCTAAGGAACGGACCATTTGTTTTGGCGGGGGGGCGGGGGAATCAAAAATCCTGAAAAAAATTGTTTGCAAAAGCAAAAATGCCCAAATAAATTGTTTGCAGACATGAAAAGGAAAAAACAAAAAGTTTGCAGACTGGTTGATGGAAAGCTATTTAATATAAGTCATGAGTACGTAGTTTGATTTGTGTAAGTAAATATATTTCAATATATTTCTTAAAATGCAAGATAACAATGCAAGAAAATGATTTGCAAAATCTTTATTCATCAACTTGTTTGATATGGTAAATTGTCCTCCACGAACTAATTCAAAAGATGACATTTTGAGTGTTAGCCATTCATTAGAGCAAATTTAATGCTAAAACATCAGTTTTCCTTTCTGGTGGCTAAATTACCAAATAGTTGATAAATCCGAAATTCTGTTTTTTACTTTTCCAACAACACATTACAACACCATCTCTTGAAAACATTTAAGTTGCATGTATTCACTTAAATAGTCACACAGGCTTTTCAGCAACAGGGTCCTAGGCTGGTTTGATAATGAAATTTAATAAATCATCACTTAAACAGCAAGCAGCCTCCTGTTTTCCATTTGCAAGAAGAAGACAAATTGGATCCAGTCTTGTGTAAACCTCAATCCTCAATCCTCCCTAGGATCAGGGGGAAAAAAGGCCGCTGGTGCAGTTCTATATTATTAGTTGCAATTACGTTCACATATTAATATCTCAGGATACTATCGTGTGAGATTTTCAATTTTTTAAAGAAACATGGCATTCATGGAAAGCAGGTTTAGGCCGTTTTGTGGTAAGATTACCTGATGAATTTTAACTGTGTATAAATAAATGTGATAATAATAATAATAATAATAATAATAATAATAATAATAATAATAGCAGAATTCACCACTGTTTGCTAAAAGCTAAACTTGCTAAACAGGGCGCATACCGTAACCTGTGAGCCTTGGAGTAAAAAGAAAAGAAAAAACAAAAAACATAGAAAGTTTATTATTATTATTATCATCATCATCATCATCATCACCAACCGAGACCACTGGTTGGACAACGTGAACAAAAAAAAAATTGTCTGCAGAAAGATGCAGCCGGAAAAAATTTGTTTGCACAGACAACAACACAGAAAAAAATTGTTTGTCTTGAAAAAATTTTCATCCCCCCCCCTCCAAAAAAATAATGGTGCGTCCCTAAAATAGTCAAACAAAAAACCTCTCGTCGCTGTGTCTTCGACAAGAACTGCTGCATTTCAACAGGTTTTTACAGTCGATTTGCGAAAATCTTGACCAAGAACGAACAAAAATGTTTAAAATACTAAGATATGCAGCGGAGTTCGCGGAGCGTAAGCCTTAGTTTTCACTAAAAGTCTTACTTGTTAAATAAAGATCTTCCGGTACTGAAAACCAAAGTTAAACGTGTGATTTCATTTTGAACAAGACAAAGCTTTCTTTATTCTTGCTACGAGACGTTGGGGTTTGTTTCAGTAACGCTTATTGTTTTTTCTGATATGATTATTTTGAGTTCTGTTTTATTGTTAGTCTATCCTTAGTATCCCTACAGTTTGCTAGGGGCTGTTTCTCAGAAGTTAATAATTTTAACTAACTTTGATTGTGGGATCTAGCGAACGTAGAATGACTGTTTACAAACAGTTCTCAAACCAATTCGCCTCGTTCCACCTCCAAAATTGCAGAAAAAAATAAACACGTTATTCACTGGCCTAGGTCGGTCCGTATAGGGAAAAACTGTGCACGTGCCCTCGGCCGCACTCAAGACCTCGGGCACAGTTTTCCCTATACGGACCTCCCGGCCGGTGGATATATATATCACCTGGGTGGAGAGAGATATGTTGAGTGGAACGATGGAGGGGGCTAGGCCTCAAAGCACCGACCTTCAGATCTGAGGCTAACTACTTCACCAACACCATCGTACCTCGCCCTTACGGTTAGATGCGTACACTGCTAGATGTCTGCCATGCGCAGATGACAGAGATTAAAAAAATCTACGGTCATCGTGTTCGTATACGATTCGACAAAGTGGCGTCAATTTTTGCATCAATTTTTTTTTTAATAAGAAAGAAAATTGTGAGTGACAAAACAAGGCTTTTATACAAGAAATTCAGTGAATCGAGCATGTCTGAGAAACGAGCGCAGAAATTCCATACTGATGACGTGCACTGTCCATATCTTGGTAGTGCTTCTGATTGGTTGAAAGAAAATTCCCTCGCAGCATAACCAATCAGAAGCGCTACCAAGATCTGGGTAGTGCACGTCATCAGTATGGAATTTCTGCGCACGTTTCTCATACGTCGTTTTGCGAGGGCTCAAGTGGCGACCTCGCGAAACGTCGGCTGTTTTCTCAGGTTACTGACAGGCGCAATTCGCCCCAAATTTGAAAGTAATGATACAAATCGCGGTCGCTACACGTCTCCGTTGAAATAAACAAGCTAATAAAAGCAAGAAAGGAAAGAAACTACACTGAGATGCACAGTTAGCATCAAAATGAGTTCAGTCACAACATTTCTCTTCGGGTAAGAAGAAGATTGTTCAATAATTCCTCAATTACCTATCTGGTACAGTTATGAACTTTAAAGACGAAGAACTGGAATTATTTATGGCATGTTTCCAGCTGAATATATTAAGAAATTCAATTTGAACCTTAAAAGACCCAATTGTGACCATTTTCTAATTTCTCCTTACAATATAACAGCTTGGTCAAACATCCAGGTTATGAGAACAAAGGAATTAAAGTGATCATTGAAAATACAAATTAAAAATGTCATGATGTTTAAGCAAATTCTCTCAACTCTCAACTATTACCATAAGAAATAATACACAACAGTGAAGAGAACATACGTATTTATGTTGGGGCTTATAGGGATGAGATATCTCCAATATAGGATATTTTCCTGGCTGTTTTATTCGTCCGTTGTTGTTCAGTTGAGGTTTAGCTTTCATGGATCCTTTTGTCTGTAGCAAAAAAGAGGAGACAGCTCCAGTCTTTTATCAACTTGGTAGAAATATGGGAGTTATTGTCAATCCATGCAACTGATTAGTATAACGGAAAAGAATATGAAGGAGACAGAGGTATTTTTGCAAATGTTCTGAACATGGGGAAAAAGCAAAACTTAGCAAGGGTTATTGGAATCTAAAAAGAAAAATGTGGGCGACCATGCATTTTCCAAAACTAAGTAAGCAACCATAATTCTAGAAAAACTTTAAAATAAAAAGAATGTAAGGCAATTTCTTTCCAAGTTTAAGCTAAATTATCTCCGAAAAATGCGCGGTTACCTTGGATTCTGATAGCCCTGGCTAAACCACGAAAAAATACATTTGTATAATATAAGTAGGCTAATTCCTTAAGAAACCCGGATATCTCGGACCATCCAGAGATGCGCAGAACGTATGCGCAGTTAACAAAAGGAGGCACCGCCCTTAAGTCCAGAAAAAAAGGCTTAACCGAACGACTTTAGAACTCCTTCTTATCGTTGTTTCAGTTTAGCAAATAAAGGAGCAAAACGAGTTAAGATACGGTTAATATCTTAATTATCAAAAAAATGGATAAATCAATACTTTTTAAGCTATAATTACTGAGCTTTGGATGTTTGGATACCACATTCGTAAATAAATATGTTAGCTGCGTCAGCTGCATGTTTCAGGCTATGTTTTGTTAAGATATGTATCAATATGAAATTTAATGCTTTTTTTGAAAGTGGTGCTCAATTGATTGGTCTCTACTAAAGAATAGAAATTCGGTTATTTTCCTCACGAGTCGAATTACCGCTACAAGCATGCATTTGTCGCATGTCCAGGGCGGTTAGGTCAGATATGACAGGGTAGTATCACTTGCCAGTGCACTCAGTTAATTCGCTTTTCTTTTTTTTTCTTCTTTTTTTTTTTTGGTGAGACGTGAGATTTATTTGCTTGGTGATGTGAACCAAAAGCAATACAAAATGAAAATTGTTGGTAAATATATAACAATGAAGTTAAAATTAAAAAGCAGCCTTCTTCGGCAATATCCAAGGCAGCAAATAATCAATAGTAGTCTATGCAAGAACCAGTAAATCGAAGAGGCGATTTTTTAAGTTTTGTTCCTAGAAATCTCTAGATGAAGTTTGCGATAAAGATTTTTAAGGCCATTTCAGATCCAAAAATGGAAACAGTGGCATGAACTTTCACCTGTTCAAATAGCGGCATAAGCACTGCACTCGAAACGGAACTGAAATTAGAAAAATCTTCTGCTTACGATGTTGTTATTATTTTCATTAGTTCCACCGTGTTAGGATTAGAGAGAAAAAAAAGAGTTTCAATTCGTTTAAATTTAATGATACAGTAATAAAAAGTTTCACTGAAAGACGAATTATTTGGTTAAAAAATAAAATAGATTTTGTTATTGTTAAAGTAACATCTGAAAATTAAAATTCTGTACGAACTCTTAATTGAAAAACAGATCTGAGTAAACAGAGGCTGGCAATGCTGTCATAATGTGTGCACTCGCCTGAAATTGTGAGTTAAAAACAATCAGATCTTGCTTTCATTGCGATAGCCATTTTATATTGTGGGGCATATAAAAACTCCCTTCAACGGCGAAATTAAGGTAAGTGAATTTCAGTTTTACGATGTGTTTTTTACTTGCCGTAAAATTATTTTATTACGCCGTTTATTTCTGGTCAGAGCAGGTTCGAGATATTACTGAAATATTTCCCCATGCTTGCTTTATTTTTCTTGTGCAGACAATTTATTCGACTATACTCTCTTTAAAACGACTCAGAGCGATACAATTGGAATCCCAAGACTGATTTTTCTCACCTTAAAATGAAATAACGGACTTTTGCTACTTTAAGGCAAATGTCCGCCGGTCAGTCAGTGGCGAATAAAGTGAAATACAAAGTTTGCGATGTTTGCAAACAATATGTGCAGTGATTATGAGTCTCGTAAAGCAATGATTATGCACCTAACCAGGAGACCGGTTAATCCTGACATTATCAGTTGATAGCCTACATTTTTCTGTGCAAGTGAATTTGGCTGACGAACTTTTAAAGATAAAGCAAATTCTATCGCATTCTGGCCAAAAGTAACAGTTAGTATATGGGGCTTGCAAGTTTTGTTTACCAAACAGCGCTAAGTTTGTCCCCTTAAGAGTTTAGGGAATGGAGTTTGAAACTGAGTATGTTGTCGTCGATTATAGTGTAATTTGTTTCGTAAATTGTTCGTTAACATGAGTTGCTCTAGACGCATTTGAAATAGTGCCTGGGGCGTTCTGTATCTATTTCAATTTTATAGCCCAGCCTTAATTCTCCGTTTCTATTTCCCTGATCTGAAGTGAGATGAACCAAACAAACTCAAGCTTTTTACTACACGATACTTCAAGTTTGCCTAGTGTGGCTTACTGGGCTGTCAAGTCCATCATCTCCTTGGTGACGGTGTTTGGAAATGGTGTGGTCATGTGGTTAATCTGCACCAGAAGGCGATTATATTGTACAGCAAATTGGTTTGTCCTGTCCCTGGCTTCGGCTGACTTTTGCACAGGTTTGCTCATTACGCCAGTGGAACTAATCTGTCTTTCGAAACCAGTCGCTTGTATTTGGCCAATAAAGGTTCGCAATTTGTTTTACAACTACCCAATCAACGTGTCGATATTCTGTCTTTGTACTCTGACATTTGACCGATATTGTTGTGTGTTATCGCCATTAAAATACACCAGTCGTATGACATCGAAGAGGGTCATATTATTGATCACTCTATCGTGGATATTGCCAGGGATTTTGACATTTGCCTCTCTGGTGTGGATGAACGCTCCGGATAATATTCAAGAAACCGCTGATAAAGTCCACATTATGATTCAGATTCTCCTGGTAACATTTCTGCCTTCTATATCGTTGGAGTATGCTTACATCAGGATATTCTTCGCAGCCATGAGGCATAGGCGACTCTCAGAGGCGCACATTTCTCAGCTGCAGTTTAATCAAGCGTAAGGAATAACCAGCTGCAAGCGAATTCAATCCCAGCGTTGCCGAGAGCGGTCTTCTACGGTGAAAATACTTGGTGTTGTAATTGGATTCTTTGTACTGTGTTGTATACCATCCCTGTACCGCGCTATTTGTGGAATGTTTCTCCTTTGCAGTGTTTCGAAATCTGTCATTCAAATATCACGACTTCTTATTTTATTGAACTCGGGCTTGAATTTCGTGGTATATGAATTCCTGAAAAAGCATATTCTCACAGAATTTTGCAGAGCCCTTCGGAGAGCAGGTGGCAGATCAAGGGAAGGCTTTCTTTTGGCAGAACGCTCCTCAAGAGCAAGTAATGAGTCAAGAACATTAACTTGAAATCCCATTCATGGTGACTTTAGTGGTAGTCTATACCATGATGAAACTAGAATACATGATGAGCCATTCGAGGCATTCATATTGATACTGTAGGTGATGATACTCGCTTACAAGAGTACTACATCGAGGACAAATTACCGGTGAGCCATACTTTCTCGTAATTTTTAGGCAAACGCAAAATTCTTCGAGGTAGCGGTCTTTCGATATGATATATGGTGTACCTCTAACCAGCCAATGCTTACAGGTCTCTGTGTATAGTATTGGCTATCCCTACTGTTTACTTCTTCAGCCTTTTCTTTTCTTATGTGTACTCAACAAAAATGTCAGTCCATCACAGAACACGCCAACTACAATGTTAATACTAATAAGGAGTCAGGCTTTTTTGTTACAGCGCCTACTGTTTTGACAGCAATATTCTTAGTCTCCACTGCATTTTGCCTTTAAGTGAATGATCTAGAATTGCGTCGAGACTACTCTGTGTATAAGTGACTATACTTAGTATCTTATTAACACCTTTTTGCTGATGGTGTTGGGTTTTTTTAGTTTTGTGGTTGAACATCATTATTTTTTATCATTTTTCAATACTTTTGTATAGGCATTAATACAGATAACAAAGCGAGATATGAATGAAAATAAGAAGCGATTACGTAAACAGTGTGTTTTTACAGCAATTGTCTAGTCACCCAGCATTGACATTATGCATGCGATGTCGTCGTATAGTCATGACCATCAAAATCGTCTCAATTGGATGCATGTATGTATATATTGACTTTCATTGACTGTGGGCTCCGTTCTCGTGGGTCGGAAGCTCCGCTTTAATTCCGAACATAAACAAAAAGAACGTTAACAAAAAAAGCGTCGATGGCTACAGATTAAGAAAGCCCACTGCAGGGGCATCGAAAAGATCGTTTCGGTGGAATATCCCTGCTGGGAAGGTGTAAATAGCCTGAGGTGTTCCGATTCTGAATGAGGGTAAAAAAACCAGAATTTTTTCTAGCGAAATTGCACAAGTAACTGGGGCTGAGACTGAGATAGGATTTTCGGAAAGTCAATAGCAGTCTGCGATTCGTATTATGAGATTCCATTCTTTAAAAATTTCAGTTTTACTTTAATCCTCAGCTAAACTCCGAACGTATCAAACTTTGTTACGTCACACAGATATCCCTTTAAAGGAACCTAAAACGAACTGAGAAAACAGAAACTGACGACATTTGAAGTATTTTACTTAAATTTATCCCTGCCATTGTCAATGTGATAATTGGCATATCCCTGCTTTATGCTTATCAGAAGAGACGAAAAGTATTTTTAAACTGAAACACCCCTCCTTCGTGTTTGTGCAGCTGATCGGATTAAATTAAGCTTATTTAGACAGTGGGCTTTTAATTCAATTAAGTTGAAAACCTCTTTGCAGCGAAGGTGGGCACAAAAAGGGGATAATTTCCCATTGAGCAATCAGGTCATTTATCAACTTGTCAGTAATCAATGAACTGTCAGTTAAAATGGACTTAACCAAACTATGGTGCTAATAAGCAAAATTAAAACGTGCGCGGTTAACAATAAAATCCTTCACTCTGTGCTACGTGGAGCAGAAAAAGGAGGGCGATCGATCGATAAGGAAAGTCTTACGATGAAGATTGTGTGGGTTGTGGTTTCCTTTGCGTTACTTCTGCCGCGTTATGGTGAGTGCCGTATAAAAAACCTCTTAGGCAAAACAGGGTGCCATAGGTAAATTCCACAAAATATAAAGGGTCATGTTATAATTGTATGTTCAATAAGGGATATTCCAATGACGTTGGTGGAAAAAATTTAATAGAGGTTCTCAGTGTAAAAAGATTTTCTTCTTCATGTGGTGGGGCTTAAAGTTGGTGCTTTATTCCACAGACACCCATTTTAGATAGGCTCTAAATCATGAAATACCTTCAAATTTTTTCACCGACTTCTTTTTGAACAGACTAAAATTTGCATGATTAAAATGGTCTTCAAGAAGTTAAGACAGTTATGAACAATTTAACACAAAATTCACATAGAAACCTCACATCTTTGTCGCTATGAAATGATAAGCCATGCACACCATTCTAGCGAAAGGTTCTTAATCTTTGTACTTTTGTTCTATGGAAACAATCGACTGCTTTATAAAGGGAGATTGGAAATACAAACTATATTTATTTTCTTGTAAGGTAGAACGGCAGTAGCAATTCATAATAATATTGTAGTGCAGGCTATTGTAGGGCTGGTGAACGTCTCGCAAAAACACTAAGCGAAGATATTGCTTCCAAAGCATATGTGACAACGTGTCCCAAATAATCTGTGATAATTTATTACCAGATAAAGATTCACTGGGTTTCCCTTTGTATTTTCATTTATTATAAGTGGCAATCGTAAGGACTGTTTGGAGTTTCCAATCGCCAAGGAAGTTTTAACTAATTAAAAAACAAATAACATCTTAAAAAGAAAATGAACCTTAAACAAATATTTTTTTCGATGGTAAGGATTCTTCAGCATAAGGCAGTTTTATCCTTGTAAAGAGTTTGTTGGTCAATTCCGTCAAATTTAAAAAGGACGGTAGATCTCTAGTAATGAGCAACTTCCTACGTCGTTGATACAAGAAGCAGTATACAACAGGTGACCGTCACATTGCTTTATTTGAACATACTGGCAACAGCAATTAAAAGATAGCTGCAGTAGAATATCTGTGCGGAGGTCCTCAGCCTCATTTATTGTTTTTTAATTTGAATTGAATGAGAATGAAAGAATGAAACCCAGGGGGGGGGATTACTCCCTAATATGGCCTATAAGGTGACGTGCCGCTGGAAAGGGTATGGTTTTTGGCCTCTCTATCCTGAACAGGGTATATAATTTTCAAGATAGTGAGACTGTGCTAAACAGGGTCTGAACTTGTTCTAAACAGAGTATGGTCACACGATTGTCCTCGTTAAATATGGCTCCAGCAATCCTAGACCGGAAGACGCTTGCCGGTCTCTAAAACACTTTAAAGTTGTGTTAAAACAAGAGTGTGCTGCGTATTTTGTCATTTTGTCAGGGACCTAAAACGGAAGGTGTTGTCCTAAACAGGGTTGGTCTTTTAGGGCCTTTCTTGTGCTACATAGGGTCAGGGTTTCTGACCCTTTGCAGCACCCTTCCACCCAAACAAGGCTCAAGTGCCCTCTCCGGGAATGATTAAAACAATCACTTTGGATACCGAACGATCCAGGCAGAACGCGATCCACACAGTCGGTTATTGGCGATGGTAGCTCGTGGCTCCGGGGTGAATAAAATTCCATTCTGTAGAAGTTTCTACTAAATAATCCAAAGAGATCAAGCTGTACTTAATAAGTACACAAAGTATTCTTTTAAAGGCTGTAAGACTTGTAAAGTGGAGAAACGACATTAAAAGTATTTTGCTTCTATTTATCTGCATCTAGAAAGAACAGAAAACAAAACAAAACAAAAACAAAAAGGAGGGTATCTAGAAACACATTAAACTTTCGATGGTAATAATATGGTGAGGAGATAATGCCAGAGGAAAGTAGAGCCAGAAGACATTCTCAGTGCGTGTTACACGAGATTACTCAAAGCGCCCTTCAACTGAATAAACCATTTTCTCAGATTCCCAAATTCTACGGATACTGTGTCACTTAATTTGATTCAAATGTTTCTGACCTTGATGGGTTTCTCTCTCTCTTTTTTTATCTTCCATTTTGCCATTTGCGATGGCATGCTGTTTTCTTCCTCGAGCAAAGGGAACAGGAGACGTATGCACGCAGGCTAGCGGGCTTCTCTGTTTTTTTTTTTTTTTGGGAGGGGGGGGTCGGGCTCAGTTAGTTGTTTTGTGTTTGAATATGCTAATCTGCAATTGTCGAGGAATCTTCGATGGATTAACACCCACTGATTTTGCTTGTTTTGCCGTCACAGGCTCGTTTTCCCCCATTACGATGTGACGCCAGTGAAACTGAACATGGAAACGCTATGTTGGGTAGAACCGATGTAATGTAAACAGTCACATTGTAGCTTCAATTATGGTCCAAGAGGTGTATGACTACAGTAACTGACTAAAAACTAGTAATCTGTGCGATATTTATCTATAACAGCTAATAATTTTATAATTTCATAATTTTAGCTATAAGGCATTATATATGACAAGTAAGAAGAATTTTTTTCTGATGTCCTTGTAATCCAAAGGAAATAAAGATTCTGGTACTTATTGTACGGCTGAAAAGTAAATATATTATCTAATAAGGAATAATATAAGCAAAATTGGGTTAACCAAATGCTCGAATTTGAGTAAACGCTTGAGTTAACGTTGGCTAATGATAGGAAACCTTTTTAATCAACCAAAAAAGTGATGCTACCCAGTCACAGTTTGTCTTCCGCACAGTATAGCGTCAACGGGGACTGGAAGCAGGAGACTCGATTTCCAATTTCCAAAAAAAAAAAAAAAAACCGAAAATTTTACAATACATTTAATTTCCATCGGCGATAAATGGTTAACACACCAATTTTTTCTGAATCGTTCCACTGTCACTGTCGTGTCCCCTAATTGAATTTTTATAACGTACTCTAACGTTTCGCCGCAAACTTTTTTATATAAAAGGTTTTCTTAAAAGTACAGAAAGTCTGACATGTTTTATTAATAAAACGAAAAACGTCCTTTTTTAGGTGAGCCCTTGACGTGCTTTGAATGCTCTCCATCTTCCAGTTGGTCCCAGTGCGACGCAAGCCGGGAAGAGAGATACTGCGAGCCGGGCTGGAGATGCGTTACGATGAAGGAGAAGTCTGAAGGAATGAACAAGTACTATTTCCGAAGAACTTGCAGCGAGGAGTCAGTCTGCAGCGAATTCTGCCGGAAGAAGAAGAATTGTGTATACAGCTGTTGTAACAGCAGTCTTTGTAACCGAGGAAAAGTCTAAAGGCAGTATGACTTACACAGAATAAAAGCCGAAACTGTTCGGCAATTGATGTAAAAGCAATTCGTTTGTAGCCTATGCATGTGTTTTCATATCCCTGCTGCCCCTTTAAATTCTTTGCTTATATCTGTTCTGTTTTTCTTTCTTTTATTTTCCTGTCTAATTTAAAATGGCGCAAAGCAAACTGAATATCACTACAGATTTTTGGATGAATATTACTAAAGTTCATTTTCAGAAGGCTATGGCTTCATTGACTACTCCCACGGCCGTAAGGGAGGGTCAGAGGGGTTCTAGTTTTCTACGCGGAGGCATCGCCCCGAAGTTCAGACCTTTTTCCTTTAATGGAACCCCTTCCATATACCAAGAACAAAAGTTGCATCTTTTTTATATCTTGTAAATAAAGCCAAAAACAGTAGAATAAGATCATCACTATTTCCAGGGCCATTTAACATCTTAAAAAAAGCAAATTTCTCTGCCCTTTTGTATACCGCAAAGTTAACGTAAAAAAGCACCCCTTTTGGCCGGAGTCTCACCGTTGAACCAACTTGGATGAAGTGAGGTTTGAATAGCAACTTGGGTCCTATTAATTCCATCTTAAATCAGCACAGGGAAGGATAAATTCTGGTAATTGTAGCAAATTACAATTATCGTGATAATTGACCTGTTTTCACAGGTTTTTTTCCTTACGTACAGGCAAGAAAGCAAAAAGAAACTTATACCTTTATCAATGGGGTTGATTTACTATTTGGATGAACAAAGATCGACAAATGCCGAAAAGAGATTACTATTACTGGCATTTTAAGTATTTAGATATTCTTTGTCAACAAAAGGCTTTCAGGTTTTGTTTCAGTGTGGCGCACTTTTGTTTTGCTTGCTAATCAGAGATTTGACAGGCGAGAGGATTGCACGGTTTTGCCGCAAATGGCTTAATTCAATGAACAAACAATCACAACCAAAGCAAATAAGCTATTTAAATAAAACTACAGATTATAAAAGTCTTCTTTTCATATTTACATTTCCCCGGCTACCCAAAGAAAGTATGAATGTGATTTTTCTTTCTACTATCGCGGCTCATGACGATAAATTCGGAATATAGGACGGCCGGTTAGGTTGATCCATCACATTCCTCAGTTGTTGCAAAGAATAAAGTAAAATCATTTGGCAAACTATTGAAAATTTTGAAATTCTGAACAAAGAATACATTTTTAATAAGATTTCGAAGATTATGACTGCTTTTCTTCTACAGGAGATGAAAAGCCGACACAGGAATTAACGGCAAACCACAAAGCTAACTATCAGAAAAGGAAGTATAACATATAAAACCGTATCGAATTGTGTAGATGGTGCTATTTACACTGCAATCGGCAGTACCCTAATTTCGGATAAAGGAAAAGAATATTTATTTGTACCAGACCCCCTAATTTCCTCTGTACAATTTTCTCCGACTACGATTATGTTTTAAGGTTTCTAAACATGTTTGAAAAAGGTACGGCATATTTTATGCCGTACACGACCAACGGGAGCAAGTTGTAGTTTTGATTTACACGAAACAAATATTCCGAGGCTGTTCTTCAGCACTAGTGTCGAAAACAGCAAAGTTTATCCATCATTCATCCACCCATCCAAGCACCCACCAACCCACACACCCACTCCCCACCCACTCACCCACCCACCCATTCACCCACCCACCCTCTCATTCATTCATTCATTCATTCATTCATTCATTCATTCATTCATTCATTCCTTCCTTCCTTCCTTCATTCCTCCCTTCCATTCTTACTTCATTCCTTCATTCCTTCCTTCCTTCCTTCCTTCCTTCCTTCCTTCATTCATTCATTCATTCCCCCTGTTACCCATTCAGTTGAAAACCTGTGTATTTTCGTTGCTCCTTAGACTGCTGTTTGTGCACAAATTTTACTACGGCTAATAAACAATCTTGATTGCGCAATGTATAAGTAGTTATCAGGAAGACGCAGTTAGACGAAATAGGCTTTAAGCACAAATTCCCTTTGTTAATATTTACACGTAAACGGATAAACCCTTTCTTCCAAAGAAAAACGTTCTTAAAGACGTCCTCATTTTTATCATTTTCTATTTTATTTTATTTATCTTTTTTTCTAGATATGTACATACTAATTGTAAGATTGTAGATAGTTATTATTATTATTATTATTATTATTATTGTTATTATTAAAGCATAATTACAGGTTTGAATATATTCAACCGTCCATTATTTTTGAGGCTTTGATGTTATTACAAAGAAGTCATTGATATTATTTGTTATCACACAGTAAATTCGCGATAGTAATAAAGACTTTCGTATCATGTCCACTTTGTCTTGAACATTAAAGAAAACTAAAATACATGTCTATATGTCCATATTCCATAAATTACGCGTTTGTGGTCTTTAAATTGTCATTGAGCGTTAAATCTGAAATGAAACGAAAATGTCGTCCGCTAAAGGAAAGTTTCTAAGAAAATGTTTTCGTCATAACGTAACATTCCTAGAGTAAAAAAGTATAATCGGAACGGTACTTATTGGGACTGGCCCACCGCTGTCCGAGTTTGACTCATATGCAGACTTTGCACACGAACAGCTCTTCTTGTTACCGAGCTTAATGTACGGACAAGTTCCCTTCTTATATCTTGTTTTAGAATGGCGTACACAACTGGGTTTACTGCGGTATTGCCCACCAAGAAAATTCTTGAAGCCAAGATTACCGAAAGCTGTACTTTACAGAGAGAGAAGCTATCGCAGATGCCTCTGTAAATCGAAAAAGCCCAGCAAAGAACAAAGAAAAAAATGACAATTCCAAGGACAAGAACGGAAAATGACTTTCGGGGTACCACTTTGGCGCTCAGTTGCGATTTGGTCGAGTTTCTGTGAATTTGCGCTACTTGAACTCGTTGGTGATGTGAATGCTTGAAGGTAATACGCGAGATCTTCGCATAAGCAAGCAACAATCCTATGCAAGGTAAAATGGCAAATGTAAACATTTGGATAACATTGAAAATCCACTGATCAAGAGTTGGGCTCAAGCGAATGCAAAGCGACGGAATGAACTGCAGAAAAATCGGCAACGTCCAACCAAGCATAATAAGTAAGGCAATTCGTTTTGAAGACATCATGACTGGATATCGCAGAGGATACACCACCCTACAGTAGCGATCAGCAGCCATGGTACAAATATTCCCCACTGAAGCACAAATGAAGAAGTTACAGAAAATCCAGAAAACGGGATTGTTGCACTGTACTCCAAATTCGCATATGAAGGAACCTGGGATCGTTGTGACGGCTGTTAAGAGGTCAGACACTGAAAGGGATAAAATGAAGCTGTTACAAGCTGTTCGGAGCCGTCGACGCGTCGTAATCAAGAAAATGACCACTGAGTTGCCAAATAGAGCGACGACACCAATTGCGCCAAATATAATCCAAAACCACAAGTCGATTGAAGCTTGGTTTGGACCTTTATCACTTAATGTCTGAGTTTCACTGAAATGTACGGTGCTGTTATTTCCATCCATGGTGGGTTTTAACCGAATTTGAATGACACGTCCTTGACGAAACCAAAGTCGAGCGTTAATTTGTAAAATCTCAGTTAAGAGTTCGCGCTTGTTTCCCCTTCTGTGTGTAGTGCGACGTTTGTTTTTGGCAAGTGTCTGTGTAATTTATATCCTGAGGAAGAAATATGTTGAAACTCTACTTATATACGGCTGTAAACACGTTAGCGGTCTTAAAGCTGTGTCGTTAGTAATAAGCCAGAAAAGGTATTTAACCTCAGTGGAGAACGACACATTTTAGGTAATCCTGCTTTCTTACCATTGGCAATTAATGGTTGTCTCTGGGTTCAGTTTCTGACGGATGTAACTTTTATCTAAAGAAATATTGCTTCACTCAACAAACACAGCTGCCTTCCTTGGAAAGCTTTAAAGAAATTTTACAAGTAAAATTAAGGCTTTAGAGTCTATATTTAGTTTCACTTGACATTACCACGCTCCCCAAAGCATCGATTAGGGATTGCCATTTAAAACCACGGAACAGTAAAAGAGATAACCAAGGAAACGATAGAGCAGTTCAATATTTGTAATAACTAGCGGTGATCC
>Ga0126336_10000511_pt1 | contig 16162 bp, 11 predicted proteins | sample SidCmetagenome_FD_92530 | JGI IMG/M metagenome (GOLD analysis project Ga0126336, IMG submission 92530) | Coral microbial communities from El Islote,Puerto Morelos, Mexico - Siderastrea C C metagenome | ecosystem: Host-associated > Invertebrates > Cnidaria > Coral | place: El Islote,Puerto...
TGACGTCACAATAACGTCACAAACCCGCCATTTTGAATTTGAGGCCGCCATCTTGAATCCCAAACCTGCAGTCATACAGCTGACAATGACGTCACCAAAAATATATGATTTTGTTCTAAGAAACATTCTTAGTCAAAACAAGCACACAAAAGTAAAAAGTAATCTTCTTACAAACGAAGGGGGAAAACCTGAAAAAAGACTGAAAAAAGACAGAAAATAGTCAAAATACACTTCTGAGTAGATGGTTGCTATAGGAACGTCAACCATTATAGACACGTCATTGACACAAGAAAATTTTCTTTGATAAATTTTAGGAAAAGTCACGACATTTGTTGATTATTTGTCTAGCCGTTTAAAAGTTATAATTCGTTAAAGTCATCGCGGGCATAATGTGCCCCCCCCCCCCAGGCAGAATAGGGTTTTAAATCATCTTAAGATTCTGAAAGTAATTTGTGTTTCCTTTGGCTTGCATCCTTTTATCAAGTCGCTAAGTCAGAATAGGGACTCGAACTATATTTGTGCGTAAATTCGAGCAAATTCCGGAAAGCGTTGAACGGTGAAAGTGGCTAAATCGGGCCAAATGACTCCTTCCTTGTCGTTGTCTTATACACGTTCAAATACCAGTAAAGTAAATGGACCTGCTCAAAATGCGTTGTAAGGATAGCAATCAACACCATATAACGCTTAATGAACTTTATTCTATTAGTTCGCTGTTATGTATTGCTCAAAATGTTTGCTTCGAAATCCCATACAAAGTTTTATATTTTGAAACGCCGTTTTAATAATATTCAAATATTATGCTTGGGCGTCCTGTGTTGTTATAATGGCTATTGAAGGAAATAAAGTTAAAAGTTGAAACAGTAGGCAAAAAGAACCAATCTGGAAAGATTTCTGGTTCTATAGTACTCTTCAGAACAAGGTTGTCGGTCAAATAATTTTCAGAAAATATGTAGGACTTTGTTTGTTTCCGTCATGTTGGGTCGCTCTTTAGGGCACCAACATGGCGAACATAAAAGTATAATAGTAAGCGAAAAAAAAAAAGAGATAATAAAACTAATGTTCTTCGTTTCTCTTCAGAATTATTAAGATGTCTCATTGACATTATTATCATTCTTTAAAATTGGAAAGTAACGTGAAAATATCGGTTTCATAATATTTTTAGTTCCTGTGTTTCAGGCAGCCAGGAATTTGATCAAATTTCAATATCTAGATGTTGCATTTGAAAAGCGAGGCCATATATCGGCATGAAATCTCCCTGGTTTGTATAAAATATTAAAGGACGCGAGCTTTGTGGTGGCCTTGGTTAAAGTTTTAGAATTTTAGTGACATCACATAAAACCAGCACTAGTTGACAAACAGCATCAAAGCGTGACTTACAATTTTGCTATGCTAGTTTCAATTAGTAGTTTATTACTAAGGATAGCCAAAGGCGTCCGAAAGATAATCTCCTCATCTTTTGAAGCAATGCAAATATAAGACCCCGATGGAAGGTGTCTGTAATAACATGAAAATTATTTGCACTTCATAGCGTAATTGCAACATTGTTTTTTCTGTTCCACCAATCAGTAGAACGTGACCAAAACATATGTGCATTGGGGTAAGTTACGAATAAAGATGTGAGTGTTTGTTTCTCGGCGCACAAATGATGAAAATTAATAATAATAATAATAATAATAATAATAATAATAATAATAATAGTAGTAGTAGTAGTAGTAGTAGTAGTAGTAGTAGTAGTACAGGAGCCCATAACCCGGAGCTTCCAACTGCCATAAATTCGGGCAACGGCGCTTTTACAAGTTGGTTTTTCTTTAGACAAGCCTTTCCCGCAAAAATAAATGTTTCTGATGACGTCCGCACCAAGAAGATCTAATAAAAAATGGCGGAAAAACTCCGTCCGACGCAAATGTGGTTTCCGTACATTATTCCTTTCTGGCCTTCCCACAATACCATGGGTTATATTAATAACAACTCTTATAATACTAACCCTTGGGCGTACAATGGGGGGATTGGTGGAGGCCAACCACCCCCCCCCCATAAGGTTTTTCTTGAATTTTTCCAAGACGAATTATTATCTTGACCTGCCGTTTTCAGTAGCTGTGTGCATATCCCTTAGACACATTTTGACACAAGTTTGGTGAGAATCAGTTGCTATGGTTACGATATATGACGTCATAGGAAACAGGTGGTCAAGCCATTTTTGAAGAAAAATGCGTGTTTTTTTACCCTTTGCAGGTGAAAAAAAACAGGAAATGTCAACAAAAAGCAACAAAACTATTATGCCATATTATACATGTCTAGCATCAAAAATTTCCACTTCTTAGCGTTTGTTGACAATTTCTAATTTTCGGTAAAATCCAAGATGGCGCCCAAAATGGCAGCTATCGTGGATGACGTCACAGGTTCCTAGCAGTGCAGCAACCCATAATATGTACCTTATCTTATAGAGCACACCACAGGCTTTCTACTTAAGGTGAAATCTTTTCGAAATATTCTAACATAACGAAAACCCAAGGGGGGGTTCCATCAATCCCCCCAGGGGGGTGTGACTTTCATTGTATGTCCGAAGGTTAATAATAATAATAATAATAATAATAATAATAATGATGGTGATGATGATGATGATGATGACGATAATTATATTTAATTCAATAACACTTCACCATTTTATTTACCGACTTGCTTGTAGTTAAAACTGAAGCCTTTAAATGTTGTAGCACCATCACTGATGAATCGCACTCGCACAACATTCCCTGATGACGTGAATGGTGGCGGTTTGTAAGTTGTTCCGTCAAACACAATGGTGGCCGTTTCGTAATCACTCGTGTCGTAGATCAGCAGGTAATCTTTGCCAGTCTCCGTCTTGAATTCAGTAAAGTCGAGTCTGACTTTCTTGTTCACTGGAACTTGTATTTGCCACGTGCAGTACGCGTCATTCTCGTAGTTAGCAGGGTAGTTAGACGAATTCACTGTACCGCTAGGGCCACTTAAAAATTGTCCACAGCTTGTAACTGGAAGAAGTGACATTTTAGTATAGTTATCAACTATTCGCAGCTTGTAATTAATATGAATAATAATAATTCTAAGCAGACCAAACATACAACAATTAAACAACTGAAAAATAGTAGCCGCAGAACCAGTCTTTCAGTGTACATTTATGTAAAGGTCAAGCAAGAACGTGAATGCTGAGATAGAAGATGAACTTAGTTTTGAGGCATTGACGGCTTCCATTTAGTATGGCTTCAAGTTTTCAAGTGTCTACGTTTTTCAGTGCATATATAATAAATTTTTATATTCATCTCAGTCTTCAGTTCCCCAGATCTGGCCGAGCCTTGTTCGTTTATGTTTTACCATATAAGCGTGAACAGAAAGAGGAAACCACTGTTAATCAGTTCTTTTAAAGTTGAGACCGATTGATGACCTTGAATTTGTATTGTCGAAGCATTATTCTCAGACACTTCGTAACCTCCGCAGTCTCGGGATTCATCTGCAGCAGCTGCGGTACAGAGTGCCTCTCGATTATTGGCCTCTTCAGCCACGATAGCCACTGTTTTTAGAAGTGAGAGCAATGATACAGGCTCGATACAAACAGCTACCTTCTACTACGTGCATGACCCTGAATGGAATTCACACAGCACCAGAAACTCAAAACAATTCTAAAAGGTCATTACTTACCCTGGCAAGTTGGTTGACTACCTGACCATTTGCCATCTGCTTGACATGTCCTGGTAAGGTCACCAACAAGTTTGTACCCAGGATCACACTCCAGCACGACCGTGCTCTGGTAGGTGAAGGTGTCTCCATATCTGACACCGTTATTCGGTGAACCTGGATCACCACAGCTGACAACTGTAAAATAATAAAAAAGAACACACGTGGATTTTTTTTAAATTTTGTGACTTCAGCCAAAGACCATAAGCAAGGAAGTGAAGTTTGACATTTATGCATGCAATTCAAGATCAGGTTTCTTCTCGTGATACTGAGAATTTAAGGAACAAAAGTTGTGGTGTAAGCTTAAATGCTAAAGTGAATCGACTGATTTCCTGCATTACACTATGTAAAGAAGGTTTCATTTATTCGTCCTTGATGGGATTTGACGTTGATTTGGTTCGGAGGTGTCCTACCAACTGAACTATAAAGCCAGTTGAAGTAGTCCGTGGATTCGGGGCAATGCACAGGGATGTGAATATACTATACATGAAAAGTTGCGCCGTCCAACACTGGTTATAGAACCAAAAGAATCAACTTTTAAGTCTACTGGCAGAACTTAACCCATTAGTTTTCTAATGGACGTTGTCTATAAGTAATGATTTGTGGACCATACAAGGGAAGGAACATTTATTCGACCTCAGTTGGTTTGATGCCTGGATGTGCTTCCGTATTGTTTTATTTGCCAGTTAAACGTTGGGGAAAACAACGAAAATCATCATCTTAGGAATACCTTTCATTACATCATAATTAGTTTCTCCTGTGATCATATTAAACTTTCACTTGCTACTGCATGGAAACTGGTGAGCATATAATAACAGATAGTTTAAGCTGGAAACAGTTCAACTACTACTCCGCTTCCTCTCTAGAAACTCCAATTTAACAGTGTTGTTCCCAGAGTGATCACTCAAGTGATCACTCAAGCGAAAGACAGTACTTTTTGATTGCTGTTTGCTCTCCAAAGCTTGATTTGTATTTTTTTTGTAAAAACAAATTTACTGCCATTAATGATGATGAGTGGGTAATTACGTTGGTCACTCCGTGATACTCGTCGAAATGCGACGCACGTACTCTTCTTGTACAAATAATTCGTCCATTCGCCCACAACAATAGGCTACATTCAATTTCTCCCAATCCTTTTTATCAGAGCAGGGCTTAGTCCGAAAAACATTGTAGGTTAATCACTTTGTTTGGAATGCAAATGGAAGAATCTTAATAAATCTGAACATTGAAAATGGAAGTCAGGGCAATGCAAGAACGGCCGGTTGACGTCAACTTACTTTCACAGGTAGGTTGGGTACCAGTCCACAAACCGTTATTCTGGCACGTGCGCACAGTGGAACCTTGCAAGGTATAGCCGACGTTGCATTCAAACTTAATGGAATTACCATACTGATACAAAGATGAGTTCTTCTGTCCGTTTGAAGGGACACCAGGATTACCACATGAGCGCTCTGTGCAAAGCAATACAGAAATGAGGTAATTAATACAGCATGGTATAACCTTGACTTTGAACATGCAGTTTGGTATGGCCCTTTCTTAGCCTGCAAATAAAGAGCCACTTGAGGAGAAAAGTGGTGGATATTAGCCGAGCTGCGCAGCGAAAAACATAGTATCTATCACTCTACCGACACTGGGATGAATAATTGTTTTCGTATATACCGAGTCAATGGATAACCAACCCAACATAGTTCATTTTTTCCCATTTTGTTCCCGAGAAATGAAGGAAATCTCCCGCACGAAATCCAGAAAACCGCCGGAAGGTGAATAGAAGATACTATCCCGCGTTTGAGTAGCCAATCAAGAACAGAGCGCTTAAAAAATACTATCCATTGGTTTGGTATATACTAATAATTCCCATGCAGGTTTAGCTATTTCCTTCTCTCGGGAAGAATGGGGGAACGCCAGACTCTAAGAAAACAGTCAATCTCACTACAGTGTGCAGACAAAGATTTTCAAACGTAATTGACCGGCTATGATTCGCTCATGATCAGGCAGCGATGACAAAATTAGTAAATATAACTTCTTGAGATTTAAGCATCAATACGAGAAAAAAAAAGATCTTCATGATCCTCCGACTTCTTTCATGATACACTGACCATGGAAAATCATAACGGGTGAATCGTAGCCAACGAATCTGCATACATCAGTGAAGTTTTGTTTTGGGTGAAGTTTTGTAAAGCTATTATAGTGGAGATTGGAGGTTGTATAGAATTTGACCAATGTCTTGTTTGAGATTCACAGTATAATAGGGATCTTAAGCACAGTGAGCCAAGGACGGTAACCGATAGTTGAACGTTTCGTTAGTTGGTTTGTTTTTGCTTCTCATCAAAGAATGCAGTAATATCTCTTTTGGTATCTGGTGGCTTGCCATTGTGAACAAGATGGCATGTAAAGGGAAACATTCGACTTCCGGGTGCCGTCCTTGGCTTGGGTACTCAAATTCCCTAATATAAGGCGATGACATTACATGACGTTCAAATAATGATACCATAACAGCAACCATCTTGAATTTTTACTTCTCCCTGAAGCCAAAAAAGTGCTAATGTAAGCTCAAAGTAATCAAACTCAAAAAATGAATGCTAAGACCCCCTGAACGTTCACCATTTGCGGCAAAATGTTAAAGTTGTTACCCAAAATCTGCAAAAGAAGGACTCTCAAAATCCAGTGAACAATAAACAATTACGAAAATGTCTCCAGGTAAAATGAACTTCAAATCGCAAAAAGATGTCAATGGTTTTACTTGAATACTAGTAGAATTATAAACGTTAGAGCTTGTAGCGGAAAATTTTGTCCTATAAAATTCCTTCATTTAGACCAAATCGTACAATCTTAGAGACACGTTTTAACAATCAAAACAAGTTTGGTACAGAATATAATTTAACAGACATACCCAGGCAAACAGGTTTGGATCCACTCCATGTTCCATCGGCTTGACAAACCTGACTGTCCTCTCCCTCCAAGTGGTGATCTGGCTTGCATGTGTATGTCACAATGGACTGGTACTTAGTATCTGTTGTTACGTTGCGATAACCACCATACGGATTTCCAGGGTCGCCACAGTCCACCACTGAGTTTGCAAGGAAACAAAATAAACAATATATCTGCAAACATTCATAAAGTCAATTTACTTTAAGTGCTAAATATCTAATCCGGCTAACCTGGGATTGAAAGTACATGTACCAAAGTACTTTTTCACCTATTCACATCTAGCACTAGGCCCGTAGAGCCAAGGTGTGGGAAAAAGATTCCAATGGGGATTCGCCTTGCATGCATCATCGTTAATACTGAATTGTCTGTGAGAGGGGGGCAAGCTTAATCACACGCAATGCTCTATCCAACAGTGCGTTAAGGACTTACACTCGCACACAGGATCTTGTCCAGACCATTCTCCACCTCCTTGTCCATCGGAGATGCAAGTTCTAAATGATGAGCTTGATGGCACCAGATTGTAACCAACGCTGCAGCTGATACGCAGAGTAGCGCCTAGTTCATAGCGGTAGCCTTGAACTTCGCCATTATCAGGGACTGGAACTGGACTGCAGAAGGCAGCTAACATCAAGAAAATGAATCATGTGAAGAATATATCGTATTTCTTTACATTCTAATAAAGATAATGAATCATCATGGCGTCGAAAAAACGTGAGCAGCAGACCATTTGCGAGTAAAAGGGTGAAAAGGTGATATGTGCACCTGGCATACCTCATTTCGTTAGTCATTGGGTAACAGTTTTTCTTCGAAAACCGGTCATGCTGCCTGCCAATAGAGAGGATATTGTTGAAACTAAACACCAAACACGGAGAAGCGCAGCAGGAACTAGGAAAATCATATCAAGTTTGTTCTCCTTCATGTACTTTTAAGGAAACAGTGACAACTGCCGGTGTGGTCTTAAGGTAAATTTGTCTCATTGTTCACTACTATGCAGTGTTTTGACGCACGCAATAAAAAGGAATAGGTCACAGGTTTCGATGTTCGACGAACATTACCAGGTAATTTATAGCCGTATGACGTCCTAAAAAGACGCTTATTGAATCAGTTTGCGCTCCGTTCTGGTGGGAGCAAGGAGCGTAGTGGACAAATTAGTGTTTCGAAATATAAGTTATCTTTTCAGCACATAAATGATGATGACTGGACGGCAAATTCTGCGATAAATGAGGTCGGTCATCAGTCTCGTTTAGGATAAAGCGACCATGTTATTTCTCTGGATAGCTCAACCTCAAGAAGTCATGCGCAGAAATGATGCGTAGTGCAATTCAATAGAATCACGTTAACACGTACGTGAAGGCTAACACTTTTAAATACATAATTTCCCACTGATACATACCAACACATCTAGGTTGTGTTCCGCTCCATGTCCCATCTTGCTGGCACGTTCTAGTGGCATCACCCTCTTCAGTCATTTGGTAGTTCGCGTCACACGTAAAAGTTGCTGAGGTTCCGAGAACATTTTTCCCGCCATCTGTTCCTGTCAAGACCCGTGTGGCGTGTTCCACTTCACCAATCTCCGCACAGTAAACACCTAATGAAAGATAATAATAATATTTATTTATCGTTTTCGATAATTATGTCAAGCAATAACGTAGTTTCCGTGTCATTTGTCAATTTATCATTTTTCATGTGATTTTTGTCGTTTTCTTTTTTAAGCATGCAATAGCCTTTCATTTAACTTCAATTAAATTAAATTGTGTATAGGGTTGGCGGTGAAAAATAATTTTTTAAAATGTTGTTCTCAGTTCGATACACTCATCATTTAATGTGTCATGTTGTTTTCTCCCTTTTTTAATCGATCTTTTTTCAGTTTTTCTAACTTTTCAGAACTCTATTCATGCTTGTCTTGTAAATGCTGCTGCTATTCTTTGGGTTACCCCATATTAGCCCCACTAATACTTCTTCTACGGCTATGACAGCTTTTCCTTTAAATATGTTATCTGGGCCTGTGAGTGCTATATTTATTGCTTTTTCCTAGTCCTCGTACCTCAGTTATTTAGCTAGTGCCCCGTTTTTTTCAAAGAGAATAAAGAACCTTATATTAGGGCTGACCATTTAACACCCTGATTTTAACCCCCCCCCCTTTATTTTGATTTGTTATTTTGAGTACCCCCTATAACACATGCATTCATCTTCATCTTGTAGAGCACATAACCAGCTATCTATCAAAGATAAAATCTCAAAATGAGGCAGATTTGTGAACCGTCCTTGGGTTTGTTTGTACATCCGACGGTTAACAAGAAACACTTACGTATACAGCTAGGTTCCCCTCCTGACCACTGACCGTCTGCTTGACAATATCTGGTGGTAGTGTATGTAGCTTTGTATCCGTTGTTACAGGTGTACGTTGCAGTGCTGGCCATAACTAGTCCAGAACTCAAAGCCACGTTACCGTTAGCTGGACTGCTCAAACTTGGACATGATAGAGCTGAAAAAAAAAAACGAGGCACAACTATGTGTGTTTTTCCGTAGAAATTTCAGGAAGAAAATTGAGCATCGTATATATGAAACTTTTCAGCGGTCCACAATAAATGATGGAATGTTCAATTACGCGTGCTCTAGGTGTCCAAAGCCTCGGACCGTACGTTTTTCTTTTTAATGTCAAAGCTGGTGAGTATATCATTGTATTTACCTTCACAAGTCTTTTTGTCTGCCTTGAGACTGTATCCTTGCCTACACACACAGTAGAATGACTGATAAGTGTTAACACACGTGTGCTCACAGCCACCATTTGAAGATGCACACTCGTCTGTGTCTGAAGAGAAGACATTGAAGAATGTCAGAGCAGCAGCCCGAAGTACAAGCTACTTACGTTTTGTAATTACCTAAATGGTACTAGATTTAACTAACCATATTTTAACATCGTCTTCTATATAGGACCCCACTTGCCATCTCAACCCTTCCGCGTACAAGGTGGGGTGGACGCCACCCTCGTAAGGTTTTTCCACCTTTTTTTTTCAACAGGGTTTTCTATTATTACCTGCTATTATCAGTAGCTGTACTTATATTCCTTAACCCTATTCAGACCGGGCTTTTTGATTTTGACCTTCTGGAACCACGGGAGGAGGGGCGGACGCCCCCTCCCCCCTTCCGTAACTCCGAGAATATTAAAATATTAAAGCTATGACAACGAAACTTAAATGGCAGATAGTACGTCCAAAAAAGTTTCCTTTGAGGTCCGTAACATGAGCTGGTGACGTCATTTGGCGTAAGAATTACGTCAGGTTCTCAAACGACGGCCATCTTGAATGTCGTATACCTTTATTTTTCCAGAACCTTTGAAAATTGCTAAAAGTGACCAAAAAGTAATCTAAATCAATAAAAGAAGACGAAAATGATATGAAAATGTAAAACTTACTTCAAGAAAGTTACAATTTTTCACTGAAAAGGTAAAAATTTCAAATTCTGTAAAAACAGTCTGGCAAAAAACTGATCAGACTTGATTTACAAGGACTTGTTATGCCAAATTGTTCCCAGATAAATTTTAGGAAAGACACCAAGTTTGGTAGTTTTAGCCTGTTCATTAAAAGAGTAAACGTCATCGCCGGGCAGAATCCGTCCTCCCCATGGATCTGGATAATAGGGTTAAGCCCTTGTTAAACGGCTCTTGATACTCGATGATAGTTGATTAAAGTTTAACTCGCGTTCTCGTTTGACCACAAACTAATATATAGATTTAGCCAAGCCTAAGAGCGGAGCCGCCAAGAAACGCTGGTTGCCCAAAAGCACCGCGCGATTTCCCACCAAGAAAAAAATAGCATTTTCCACTCCCCGTCGGGTTGTCTTGTGACTCCTCTACCCCTCCCGTACGCTGACGACACAACCAAAATTTCTCGAATGGATAGATTACTAAATTTCCTTAGCTACGGTACTCCGCTGGAGCGCTAGCGCGCGGGCTCCGCTATAATTGAATATTACGAACTACCATTGACTATTACCGACTATCATGATACCATTCACTATCATTGACTATCGTGAGCTTTCATATACTGTCATCGAATATAATAAAATATCATTCAGAGAAAAACAGAGAAGCAAAGTGTTTACCTATATAATATTCCGCACGTCTACCTTGGGAAATTTTTATTTTCGTCGGTTTTTGATTTTTTTTTATCTGAGTCATATCCAAGATGAATGACGCCGCTGGCCCCCAGCAGCGTCACAACTTATAATAGAGCGTATGCACGGGAAGTCATCGCTGCCATGTTGGTGTGCATGTACCTTTAACAAAAGGTTTGTCTTTAGCTCCTTTTGTCATGGTACAGCAACATGGCTGCCACGCGATTGTCCTTTGAATCTCTAGGGAATGGTTGCATAGTCGCTCCATATTTACCTCATCTTGAAGAACTTCACAGGCTATCCACCAAAGTTACAATCTTCTCGAAATATTTTAATACAATAAAAGGATGAAAGGTTTCCACCAACCCTCTGTATCATGGCCGGGGGTATGTCTTTCTTTTGCTTGTTCGTCCAAGGGTTAAGGATGTGGTAATTCAAAGAGAATTTATTGGAATCGAACATTTTTAAGATGCGCTCGATTCATCAATAAATTTGCGATGTATAATAACCCCTGCACTGGAGAAAGTTGTAAGCAAAGGTAAGTTCAACAATTCCTGAAAGTTCAGTATCACCTTTGCAGCTTCGTTTGCCAGAATCCAACTCCATGCCACTTGGACAGGAACAAGAGAATGAGCCAGCAGAGTTGTGACAGGTGTGAGAACAGCCTCCGTTAGAGTTTGAACATTCGTCAATATCTGAACAAAGAAGAAAAAATATTATCAACAACTTGCCTTTAAAAAGGAAATAAACTTATCACAACAGCGGTTAATAATTTGAGTTGATCAAGAGGTGGGTAGCAAGAGAGGATATTAAACTAAGTAAAACTGTATTTCTCTTGAGATAGCATCATTGTTATGTAAAAGAAATAAGGTAAAATATTGTTTTCTTTCATCGTCGAAAACTAGAAATCGCGCTTGTAACTTTATTCAAACCTTGGATCTAGCACCGCCTGACCTTGGAAAGACCAATTTTGACTATAGCTTGAAACTTTGTTCCATAGGCGCTGAAATAAAAGTTCAAATGAACCAGACGTTTCGAGGCTGCTACCTCTTCTTCAGTGTTCAGTTGCGTCTTGACCAAGCCCATAGCGCCCATAGAACAAAATTTCAAGCTATATTCTTAACATATGGGCTACAGTTTCTTCCATTTTTTTGACCAGTTTTGACTGGCGTGTGAATACCTGCTGAAATAGGATTTTTAACTTACCAACACACGTGGTAGATCCTTGAAGTTCGTAGCCTTTGTGGCAATGGCAGATGTATCCTCCATTTGTGTTTTTGCACCACTGATTGCACAGATTCGCGTTACATTCATCGTCATCTGTAGGTTTCCAGGTATGGTCATGTTAGTTGTTTGGTTTTCTCATACAAACGTAGCCTAAATAACGCTAAGATAAAATATGTTCGCTCTAGGACAATAAATACGATAAACTATCTACTCACTCATTCGAAAGTAGAGGATCTTCATTACATTTATTTCATTTTGTTTTAGAAAGCAAGAAATTGAACTGTACCTCAAGTACCCATCGAGGGATTTCTGACTGATTTGTCTATCGTGCTTCCTTTAATCCATCCCCACTTCGATTATATTGATGCCAACTTTAAGATTCATTGGGGAAATACCTTGAGAGTTGATCTGTTAAAATTTCACGAATGGAACTGGCCGATCAATCTTCCATCTTAACTTTCTCGAATGAACAACTCTGAGAGAGCTCAAGGCACATAAGAAAGGTTCAAAACGTTCTCTGAAACTCACCAACACTACTATTTGGACTGAAAGCTTAGTACTGTTTTGCGTTTTGCGCGTAACGGGTGAAATACCAAAATTAAAAATTTTAAAAATTTACGACATAAGAATATGGCACTTTGTCAGAGTAAAACAAAGTGTTTTTACAAAGTGTTGTTTTTATGCTACCTGGACACCGGGGGTGGATTCCAGTCCATACTCCTCCCTCGCATGTTCGACTTGTAGGGCCATAGAGAGTGTATCCAGCATTACAAGTAAACGACAGGGTACTTCCTGCGTTGGAATTGGACGAGGAAATGGTGCCGTAAATTGGTGCACTTATCGCTGCACAGGGCGAAGCTGAAATAATAGATGATTAAGATAAATGTGTTGATTAAAACCATCTTTTTTGGGGGGGGATGGAAGGGCCACTTTACAATTAGTACAGTTAACCTCGTTTGATTTCAGTCCTTTGTATTTATAGTAAGATTTAGTGACCACGCATATAGCAACATGTACGTTCTTAGTTGTAAGCGCTATTATCGATTTACAAACTTCCCGCGGGAAAACTCAACCATACTTCATTTAGCTCTACGGAGTTGTCTTTGTCTCTTCTGTATAATCGAGGTGGAATTCGCGGCCGTTGAAGTAACTTTTTGCTTTGGGTAGTACTTAGTTTTGAACAATATATTTCATCGTAAGACAATTTAACAACTGAACTGCAATTTGACCCTATTCAGACCACGGTTTTCGGTTTTTGATCTTCTGGGATGGGGGAAGGGGGGTGGGGAGGGGTGGCTGATTCGGCCCCTCTCCTTGTCTTCGAGGATATAAAGGCTATTACCACGAAACTTGGAGGGCAGATAGTACGTCCAAAAAAGGTTTTCTTTGAGCTGGTTAAGCTGGTGACATCATATGACGTAACAATTACGTCAGGTTCTCAATCGGCGGTCATCTTAGATCCGCGAACTTGGATTTAGTGATTTTTTCTAGAACCTTTAAAATCGCCAAAATTGACCAAAAGGTAACAAATCCAATCAAAGAACACAAAAATGTTACAAAAAGGGAAAACTTACTTCAGAAAGGTTATACTTTTTCAATAAAATTGTGATAATTCAAAATTCTGAAGAAAACGGCCTGTCAAAAAGTGGTTGCCATGGTAACGTCAAACTTGATGGACAAGCACTTGCTATGCCAAATTGTTCCCAGAAAATCACCACGTTTGGTGGCTGTAGCTTGCTTATTTAAAAACAAGTCAGTGCGGGCATAATCGCCCCCTCCCCGTCTAAACAGGGTTAACACCCGGAATCAGTTTTTGCTCTGAAGAACACTTATGAAAAGTTTAACTTACGATAATGTTGAAAAGTAAGAGCTTCCTAGGAAAAAATTGATGGTTTATCCGACAACAAGGACGGGTTAAGCAAAAAACGAATTTTTCTAAAGTACGTTGTCGCCAAAAACAGTAGTGTTAGTCTCACTGGAGCTGATTGGGCGGATTTCAATCATTTCCAGAACGTTAAAGCTATGACCATTACAAAAGACATATCTTGGATTTCCCATGTAAAGATCGCATTCTGTGAACAATGTCATACCAATTTGTTAATTTTGAAAAATTAAAAAGGATGGCTTGATTTCGCTCCAATACTAAACAAAAAGTCATTCTCAAGCTTTCTCGTTGTTCCCGTCTACATAGGGTTGAATTATCAAACGTACCAGTCTGGCAATTCTTTTCAGAGTAACCGTCAGCACATACGCACAGGTAGTCATTATATCTGTTGACACAAGTTCCACCATTCTGACAAGGAGCAGAGCTACATTCATCCGTACTATCTGTAGGTTTAGAGATGGCTGTAAAAGAATAAGAAAGGGGAAAATTATTCGATTAACGATTCTAGGTTGCATTTAGTTAACTGTTTGGTTTAATGGCAAATAAGAAAAAAGATCTGAGACGACAGTTTATCGATCATCAGTGAATTGGGTTTTCGTCTACTCATTTTTAAATAAATGACTGATAAGAAAAGAAAGTAATGGAAGATACTACATGCGGCCGAAGCAAAATCTGAAGAGAATGAGGACAGTACCAGCGTCATATTTAGGAGATGGTCTTAAGTTCTAGGTCTCGTTTCTTTCGTGTTAATGAGCAATAAATGCTTACGTGGTGGGCATCCATACACCTCTACTCTCATTGAAATCAAATCGCCATTCCACGTTTGCGGTCTGAACCTCAGATACATGGCTTGGAACACTTGGACCTCATTATGTACCACCGTGTCCTGGTCTGTGTTGCCAGTTAGTGTCTGTTCGATTAAACAAAAAAAAATGATAAGGGAGGCTCGTTGTATTCGAGCTATTGCTCATTTTAGCGTTGGCAAAAATACTTCAGTTTGGTTATGGTTTCTATTAGTAGTCCTTTTTTGGGGCCGCGAATTTTGCCCGCTAGAACAGTACGCATTCAAAGGCAGAACTCTTACATTTGGATAATAAGTCCAGGTCGATCCGTCAGTGCTATATTCAAGTTTGTAGGATTTCACCCATTGAGCTTCGTCTGCCCTTCCTTGCGTGGCCACACCTGAAATCTGGAAAATCTGGCTAAACTTGATTTGCAGCCACTGGTCCTGGTCAGCTGTCAAAGGAACCCAGCCTCCTATCTGAGTGATATCTCCCAGTGAATTGAACTGAGCGTGATAATTTAGGCGACCTCCAAAGGGCGCATGTTTGGAATCATACTGGCTTGATGCCTTCATGTCAGCGTCAGGAACAAGACGACTGGTCGACACTCCGAGGCTTTGAAGACAATCTGGAGTATATAGGCAAGGTTAGTCAATAGTATCTTATCAAGTCCCTGAAGTGAATAAATGCCATAGGAATCTAACTGCAAACGGCTGCCGACGAGTATATCTTTTTTCAAACCGAGCTAATGTACGCTTGGAAAAATATTGTTTCCTTTTTCTCATACCTTAATGGTGCCTTAAAACTTTACCTGTTCAGGTGATATTTTTTTCACCCCTGACAAACAACAATATGGCATCAAATGCAAATCAAAATGGAATTAACATCCTTGTTGTACTTACTGAGTTCGAAAAATCTGTAGCCAGATGAGCTCGTCAGTGCACTATCTATTGACGATTTTGTGCTCATGCGACATGTGTTGGTTGAGTTGTCAAAATCAAATGATCTGCAGATGAAGGAAGCTTCTGATAGACAAGTTGATGCACAAGTCTCTGGATCACTGTTGGATAACATTGTGTTGTCACTTCCTGATATGTAGGACTTGTAGGTCACGGCGAATTGCCTTTGTGTAGCCGAAACTGTTAATCAAAAATGCATTTCAATAAGGTCCAACACATGCATAATTGAGGGAATGGATTAGAGGTAAGTGGGCTTTTGTTAGCTATTCTTCAATTAATTTTTAACGTACATCCGTGGTGTAAGGATAAAAAAAAACAATCATGGACGATGACGTTCCCCTTGTTTTCCGTTCTGTTTCGGCTCCAACGAGTTACTTTGTTAATGCCGCCCTACTGTGATTGTAAACCATTTAAGATTATGTTCATAGTAATTTTTTTTTTTTAATAATAGGATGTTTTATTCCATTACACAACAAAGGCTTTACAAATATATACAATAATATCTCTTTAAGCTTAAATACACAAATAGACAAAAATACAAAAAGCAGAAACTAGAA
>Ga0126336_10000512_pt1 | contig 16162 bp, 22 predicted proteins | sample SidCmetagenome_FD_92530 | JGI IMG/M metagenome (GOLD analysis project Ga0126336, IMG submission 92530) | Coral microbial communities from El Islote,Puerto Morelos, Mexico - Siderastrea C C metagenome | ecosystem: Host-associated > Invertebrates > Cnidaria > Coral | place: El Islote,Puerto...
CTACGATTAAATGAGAATGTTCCAAGGACAGAATCGATCCAGACCTGTGTTAATTCAGAGTTCATCCACGCGTTTGTAGAAGTTGCGACAACTGCCCGACCTTTGAACTCCTGGTTTAAAGCCACAACTTCCCTTTTCCCTCCTTTAAACACAACCATTGGTTTCAGCTTGGTTCCGTCGGCCTTTGCTGCTAAAACGACGGACACTCTTGACTTCTCATGGCCAGTAGTCTTAAGAGTAACCGTCTTTTTTCCACTTGCATCCACTGTCGTTTCTGATACCATGTCACACCAGACAGGAGTTTCATCCCTAGCAATTATGTTACAGGGGCTATAATTGTGCTTCATTTGGAGTCGTTGAACTTGAATAACATAGGATACAATTTTAGAGACCAGTCTTTCCGTTCTTGTTGAGCCACAGATGTCTTTCTTCGCAGTGATAGACCATTTCTATTCATGAATCTACATAACCATCCTCTCGAACCCTTAAAATCCTTGGTGGTGCTTTCTTGTGTAATATCTTGGTAAACCATCTCAGCTTTCTTTATAATAAGCTTACATGATACACGTAAACCTCGAGTTCATGCAAATTCTATATGAAACCTTTGGCTATTCTTAGATTGATGGATAGGATACATAGTTTTTCAGAAGGATTTTAGCATTCTTTCTTGGTGTTCACAGTACCACAATTTGTTTACATTTCTCGTTTCCTGTTAGGTGAAGATTTCAGACATGAAATACAAGGGCGAGAGAAGTCAATATACCAGTCCTTTATCAAAGACGATAAAATGCCAGTTTACGACCCTGGCAGATTTTGTGATTTCTGTAGAAGTGCTAACGCAGGAAATGTTTTTAATTTCATTTGATCGTCCATTACAACTGCTTGCCATTCTAAAGGGTGAGTAGAGTTGAACAAGAAGCAAGAAGAGGCTTTATGTATGAGTTTTGTTTTGCCACAAAGGTGAGATAGTTTACAAAAGGATGATGGTCTATTTATGAAGTTCTGCCAGATGACCGATGAGGGCATCAATATGCAACAGTGATAGGAACTTTAATCTGCTCCCGTTCCCTTAAAAGACAAATAACTGAGTCGTTAAAAACAAGTAAAGACTTGTTTGACAACACCGTTAAGGATGCCATTAAAAACAGCCTTTGGTGACCTTGATGACAGATGACTGGAGCAAAGTCTACACCAAGAAGAAAGAAACAGGTGAAAAAACATCAGTAGCAGACAATTTCTGCACCATTGTCATCAAGATCACCAAAGAAATTAAGGCCATTCCATTGACAGAAAGAATTAAGATTCACATCCCATTGGACATTGATGTTTGACTTATTTTGTTTTCTCTTAGCCCTTTTTTGAAAACGTTTGTTCTTTTACCAGGGCTACTATGGATACCAGCCTCGTAGCTGAATGGGCTACCCTGGTTTAAATAAAGTTACTTACTTACTGACTGCCTTCGGGCTGGCCATCACAATTGTTTCCTCGTCAGATAATATATAGGGCAAGTAGTTCGGGTAATCCCAACACTTCTCTGGTTCTTTGCATCGGCCCTTTCCACGTAGGTCATACTGCAGATGAGGACCTTGTTACCAACTTTCTTCCATTCCTGAGGACTGTTCACGAGTCCATCTTCCCGGGAAAACATGGCCAACACAGTTTCTTCTTGAAGTGACATATGAAGGTTTGATCCTGGTAAGGAATGCTGTACGAACCGTCCTACCATTAATCCAAGGATCTATACAGTATGATGCCTCACTTAACCTGCTCGACAACTACATTTCACTTGCTCTGGCCACCTACAACACCCTATTTAGACTAAATCGTCTGGACGTCTATTATCATGCAGTTTGTGGGTTATGTTTCTCATCTGCTTAAGGGTAAATGTAGGCTCAGTCTCCAGCCATGAGTGTCTCGTTTGTTCACGTTAGTGGTGTGAACATTATTCTGTCCACTCTAATGTAACCACTGTCAATTCTTTATCCCCTAAGGGACCACATGACAGGACCACAGGACCAAAGGACCACAGGAGTTGAGGTGGTCAATACCTCTCTGCCCAACGAAATACTTGCAAAGTCAGACCATACAGGGGTAACCATTCCATCCAACATACTTCATGGTGGGTTCGTTCAAATGGCTGCTGATAACAACAATAAAAATGAGGAAACCATTGATGACAAGAACACAATACACAACACAACAATCACTGTCCACCAGTGCAAGCAGTTTGGACCTACGCCTTCACCTCTTGTGGACTCTTGTAGACGTGCCTTAGCCATTGAAGAGGTTAGCTTGTGTGGCCAACGGCCACCTGTGACAAGGTTCTTGACGCAAATCAAAATGGAATAGTTCAAGGGGTTATTTTTTTACTTCAGCCACAGAGACTGCTGTAAGGCTAAAAAATACTTTGAAGGGGAGTTAGATCAGCACATGTTTGACCAAGGTAGAAAGGAACGACTTGTTGACATGTAAAAATTACCAGTGACTCTTACAAAAACATAATTCTTAATTCATTCGGGGAAAAGGTGGATGTGTTCGTACAGTTCTTGCCTCAGTTGCTTTTGGCATGTGGGTGAACTGTCCGGAAATTTGCAAAGTCATCCATTTCAGGGCACCTGCATCATTAACAAGTTACGTTCAAGAGAGTGGCAGGGCAGGAAGAGACAATCAAGCATCCCAGGCCATTTTTTCTTGGCTTAAGAGTTTTTTGTGAGGATTAATTGAAAGAATTTGACGCAATGAAAGTGTCTTCTGAGAATACTGAGCTTTGCCAGCGATTTGGTCTTCTAAAACATATTGATGGTCAGGAAAAGGTAAAAGACGAGTGCTCTGTTTCGACATAATGTGAATACTGTAACACTTGTTTGCCACTGCAGAAATTTGATGTGTCAAGCAGTTGAAACAACAGGAGAATCATAATCACACTCAACAGGCACAGCCCAAAAGACCTACAGAAGTAAATAGACTTGCTGAGTCAAAATGTTCTGCTTGTTGGAAATGACCTGTCGACTGGATCCTTGGAAGAACTTATAATACAGACTCCAGCAGTGTGTGCCCAGGTTATTTCTGTTGATAACATCCATGTGAAAGTAGATGTGTGGGATGATGCACAAGCTTATTATGTTTCAATTTAGAAATGCAAGTCTGGAATGAGGAGTTGCCTGAATACAGGTACTTTTCTATAGTGTCAGGGGCATAGACAGGGGGGCCTTGGTCGTGTTATTGGTATATTGCAGCACGTCTTCCCACCTCTCTCCTCAACTCCTTAAAAGCTGGAGTCGCAATGTCCCGCATTCATCACTGAATACATAACACCTATGTATGAGCATGTTTCACCACTAAATACTCATATGCGAGATCAGATTTCTAAACTGAACGAGAGAGGAGTGTCTTTGTTTATGGTACAGGGTAACTTTGTTTAAGAGGAAGATACCTGTGGCAAAGAACATCAAGCATGTCTTCTAATGGATACATTAGAGGATCCCCGTTGTTGGTTATTTTCCTACTTGGAGTTAGCATATCCCCGGTAATGAACATTTTTATTGCTATGGTATTAGCCATTTGAGTGTGCATCTTATAAATGCTACGTAGATTACATACTTAAGGTATACACAGGGTATACTTAAAGTAGACTTCATGAAGAGAAGTGAAGTATACTGGCAATGTGCTACTTTTGAAGTACTTGTACTTATTCAGATAGCTGCGAAAAGCATGATGAAACATTCGTTAAAATTGAAAACAAAGTCATCAGTGTTAAACCGCCATTAAATTCCAGGGCTATTCTATCCACCAGTGCTCATGGCTTCAAGTGTCACTTAAACATGCTGCACCCATAACTGTGTCCATGTCAAATATGTAATATATTCAATGGAGACATATTCGTGCACAGTCTTTGTGCTCAGGTTTCTAAATTCTATGGTAGTCGTGTTTCTTCCATGGATGCTTCTAGGCAGGCCATCGCCCAGAATTAGGTGACACATCAGGGACTTTTTTTAGTTCTCTGCACGAAAATTTAAATCCACTTTTGATGCCAGAAGGTCAGACAAAAGAGAAAATGGCCTTAAACCGGTTATCAGCACACAGATTAGGCAAGTTTGCGGGCTAGCTACATTGGTTTTGTGTAATAAATTGTTGTTTGCCTTCAAGTTCTTTGGATAGTCTAAGGTTTTCTCTACCAAGTTCCGCTTCTGCTTTTTTAGGTCCACTGGGATGCAGTGCAATGGTGCACCAGTACTGTGACCGTATGCCATCGTAGCATTTTTTACCATTTGCATTCATCATCATCATCACCTTAAACTTTATTTCAGTGTCGATCTTCTAGCAAATTACACAATTCACTAATTGGGGACACTGTAAAAAAATACCCTAAAAAAAACTATATCAATACTAAATTATAGAAATACTGTATATGTTAAAAAGTGTGCTGCTGCTTTCCGACAAAATATTCTATACTTTTACACTGGTTTACACAATGGTTTATGGTCATTTCGATGCAATCTTCTCATTTCGATTCTACAACAGGTTGCAAATAGAATCTTTTGCGCGGTCGTGTGGGTCATATAATAACAGTTTAAATGCTGTGGGATAAATGGTTCCAATTTACAACCTTGACAAACAAGGAAAAAGTGTCGTGGAAATAGAAGAATAGAAAGACTCACTCACTCAAGCTAAGTTCAACTTAACTGTTGAACTATTGCAATAATATAATCATAACTATGTTTCATTTCTTTCTAGGGAAAAAGCAAAGAAAGCACTGTGGTTTGCAGAAATTGTTCATTTCATAAGGATTGTATTGTATACTCATATTCTAATGTAGATAGTCATATACTTATACTTTCGCAATGTAATCTAGTTAGGTGTCTCCAATCAGCAACTTCATTGAAGATGCTAGAAGTTGAGACATGTAACTAAAGTTATTACTATTATTATTGTTGTTGTTATTATTATTGTTGTTGTTATTATTATTATTATTATTATTATTATTATTATTATTATTATTATTATTATTATTAAACCTATGGTCTCAGTCTTAAATCCCTCAATATGGAGGAACCCTTCCGACACCTAATTAGGACAAACGTTAATTGAGGTAACAGCCACCACAAAAAATACATCCAAATAAAACAATATTAATTTTTCAGACAAGCAACTGAAGAGAAATTGCCATTTCTGTTGATAACACAAGGACAACCTCATTAGAGTGAACATTCCAAATGCTTCCCTGCAGCACATAAACAATGCACCTTTGTTACAGATAAGCCATGTACAGTGTATTAAGTCTTCAGGTATTTGCGCTTCAAACTGATTGACATTTTCTCTTTTTTTTTCTTTTGCATTTAGCAAAGTTGATTTTCAAATAGTTCAAGTAAGTGAAGTAAATAGCAGCAATGCAATGGAAAGGGAAGGTTTTAAACAGTGCATGGAAAACATAGAGAATAAGGGAGGGCATATTAAAGTTGTTGCCACTGCTCGACATGTTGGTATCAGAGCCAACATGAAAAGAAATCACTGTGATATCAAACACCAATTTGACAGGTAGAAAACCGTCACAAAGAAATTAACTGAGAAAGCAACAAGAAGGATTGTGGTGAGCTCTCACCTTGGATTAAGTAGATTCAAATGATCTGTGGTGGGGTCCAGAAACCTGTGAGGGAGACGATATCCATTGTCCGTCACAATGCAAACATCCTCTCCTGGGACAGTGCACACATGTACTACCGATCTGCTCATTCACCTATCCCTAGAAACGAGGCTAGAACAAAAAGGATGGCTAAGGCCTGGATCACCAGCCCTTGAAGTGCTGAAGGAGCTTGTGTTCGACAAAAACCTGTTAAAGGATATTCAGCAGTTGTCACTGTGCTGTCACACTAGGAACTTGAAGGTCTATAATAGCGTCCAAACCATTGAAGAGGTTAGCTTGTGTGGCAAACGACCACCTGTGACAAGTTTACCTAACGCAAATTAAAATGGAATGGTTCCAGGCATTTTCTTTTACTTCAGACACACACAGAGACTTCTGTAAGGATAATAAATATTTTGAAAGGGAGTTAGATCAGCACGTTTCACCAAGGTAAAAAGGAAAGATTTGTTGACATTTATGTGAAAATTACAAGTGACTCTTACAAACACAAAATTCTTAATTCATTCAGGGAGAAAGGTGGGTGTGTTTGCATAGTTATTGCTTTAGTTGCTTTTGGCATGCGGGTGAACTGTCTGGATATTTGCAAAGTGATCCATTTCAGGAAACCTCCATCATTAACAAGTTAGGTTCAAGAGCGTGGCAGGGCAGGAAGAGACAATCAAGCATCCCAGGCAATTTTTTTCTCTGCTTAAGAGTTTTTTTGTGAGGATGAATTGAAAGAATTTGATGCAATAAAAGTGTCTTGTAAGAATACTGAGCTTTGCTGCAATTGTCTTCTAAAACATATTGATGGTCATGAAAAGGTAAACGAAGAGTGCTCTGTTTTAACATAACGTGAATGTTGTGACACTTGTTTGCCACTGTGGAAATGTGATGGGTAAAGCAGATGAAACAACCGAGAACAACAAGTTATGGACTCGAGTGTATTAAATATGAAGCTGTTAAATACAGGAACTTACTCTCAGCAATGTCGCTAAAAGACTTAGAGAAAGCCATAAAGAAATACGAACACTTAAAATTTTAACAACTTTTAATTATTTTAGATGATTTAATTAATTAACCAATTTACTTTTCATTATTATTTTGTTATTACTATTATTATTTACTAGAAGATATTAGCTCAACAGAGCTGCTCTGTAAATTCGAGTGAAAATAAAGTGTGCTCAACGAGCACAGTCCAAAAGAACTACAAAAGAACAGACTTACTGAGTCCAAATGTTCTGCTTGTTGGAAATGACCTGTCGACTGGATCCTTGGAAGAACTTATAAAACAGACTCCAGCAGCATGTGCCAAGGTTAACTCTGTTGATAACATCCATGTGAAAGTAGATGTGTGGGATGATGCACAAGTCTGGAATGAGGAGTTGCCTAGATACAGGTACTTTTCTATAGTGTCAGGGGCATAGACGGGGGGGGGGCCTTGGTCATGTTATTGTTTTAGTGCACCTTTGTTACAAATAAGCCATGTACAGTGTATCAGGTCTTCAGGTTTTTGCGCCTCGAACTGATTGTGACATTTCTCTTTTTTCCTTTCACTTTTAGCAAAGACAAAATGGACTATACTTGATACGATGGTAAGTATTTATCTTAATTGCTTAACAACGTGATTTTAATGATGATAGAAACTCGCGCTGTCTTTTATATCCTTTCCAGGGACTTCATGGTTGCGTGCACGGGGAATTCAGGGATAGACGCGAGTAAAAGCTGCATTTTCCCAATTTTAAAAACAATTTTCTAACAATTTTTTTGTGCCAAATATTGATCAGGAAACTGACGAAATAGCTGATCTTCAAATAGTTCAAGTAAGTGAAGTAAATAGCAATAATGTCAATGGAAAGCGAAGGTTTTAAACGGTGCTTGGGAAACATAGAGATTAAGGGAGGGCATATTAAAGTTGTTGCAACTGATCGAATCAAACACCAATTTGACATGTGACACCTATCGAAAACCATCACAAAGAAATTAACTGAGAAAGCAAAGAAGAAGGTTTGTGGTGAGCTCTCACCATGGATAAAGTAGATTCAAATCATCTGTGGTGGTGTCCAGAAACCTGTGAGGGAGACGAAGAACTACTGAGGGAGAATTGGATACCCACTGTCCATCACAATGCAAACGTCCTCTCCTGGGACAGTGCTCACATGTACCACCAATGGGCTCATCCACCTATCCCTAGAAACGAGGCTAGAACAAAAAGACGGCTACGGGCTGGATCCCCAGCCCAAGAAGCGCGAGGGAGGTTGTTTTCAACAAAAACCTGTTAAAGGATATTCAGCAGTTGTCACTGTCCTGTCACACTGGGAACTTGGAGGTCTATGATAGCGTCCAAACCAGGTATGTCCCCAAACGCCAACACTTTTCACACAAGGGCATGGTTGTACGTACCCAGCTAACAGCTCTATATCACAATGTGAACACTGGAAGGCAACAGGCCATTGTGACAAGGGATGCAAATCAAGGAGAAGGCCTATACAAGCTTGTATTTCCAAAGCACACAAAAGTGTGGGTAGCAAAGCCAGTGCTGGAAAGAAACAAGCAAGGACCATCTCAAGCCACTGTTGGATGCTATCATTGATAGAAAAAACAAAAGCTCTGGGAGAGGAGTGCAACACTCACAATTCCTGCACACATTCCCCGAAATATTGCTAGCAAACCAAGGCCTCCTAGAGAAGAGGTTATTGCCCGACAGGCATCAAGATTTTCAAGTGAATAGAGAATGGCATTACTTATATCTAAGAACTATTCCCCACTCATTAAATAGCATGCAATTAAATAGCCAGCGCCTAAAGTTATTTTATTTTCTGGTTGTGGTCCAAAACCTCTGATGATAGCTGTTTCACCTACTAGTGAATAGCAAATGCTATCCCAAGTGTGTCAGTAGACAATCTGAGGGCCCACTAAAAGCTATTTACTTGCATGATATTTGTTAAAAACAGAATCAAATAAGGACGGTAATATTATACGACAAAAGGAGCACAAATAACCTTGTTTTTTTTTGCAACTTGTTTCCATCCAAGGAGGGGTTAATTTTTAGTTCTGTTGTTGTATGCATATTTGTAAGTTGCCTAAAAAGGAAATATCCTGCAGTTTTCATTGAAATTAATAACAAATGTACTTTTGAAGGTACAAATCATCTAAATTCTTCATTGCAAAAATACTGCAAATGACATGTCATTTTGGAAACATCTAGAGATAATTTTAGGACGTCACACTTTTAGTTGCTCACGGGTGCAATGAATGTTTTTGCAATAAGGAAAATGATGCAATTGAAAATGGCACAATAAACTAAATTAACATGGTCGAAACTGTAGTTGCATAACCACTCCCAACTGTTACTGTAATAACAAAGCCTGAGGCGCTTATTTACTTTTGGTACCTCAAGGGACGGCGATTATTCGAGACAGTATTTTGTAAATCCTCGTCCCAATAAGATAGAATTTTGAGACGGATCACCAGTGTTATGTTTCACCCTAAATTAGTCGTAAGATGACCACTTAAGATCAAATGCTTATCTTTTGTAACAACATGCATTTTACCTACACATCCACCACAGCAGCATTAATGAAGGATTACTGAGAGGCAAGAGTCTTAATTTTCTATCCAACAAGAGAGAAAATAAAACAAAAATAGCCAAACAGAACTGACATTGGTCTCTCGTAGTCAGAGATCAGCCAAGCCCGATGTTACCAAAATCAAATTCATGTCATGATGACAAAATAGTCACGCTTGCACAGCGAACGACAACCTCGATCATCCAGACAGATACAAGTCAACCTTGAAGAAGCTAAATGGCACAAGCGTTACACCCTATGAATTCTTTGTTGTTGACTTTGCTGACCAAACAGTCTCGGTTGAGCTGCCTGTTAAAGATGGAGATGTGACAGTTACTGTCATCAACCCAGATCTGGACAAGATAGCCAACCACAAGGAGACTTATTTTGCAGGAAAAATATACAAGCCTATCAAGTATTTACGCGAAGGAGGACAGAGTTAAAAGAGAGATGGACATTACCCATACACAGAAAGTTGTCTGCACTGTGGACAAAGTTAAGCAACTTGTTCCAGACACGTGTAAAATATGTGGAGGGCCTGTTTCCTTGAGTAAATGCATGTCTGGTGCTGTGCTGGTACTTCAATGGAACTGTTCTAACGAGCATTCAGATTCTTGGACCTCATCTGAGGTTCTGGTTCTCAAAAAACAACCAGAAAGTTTATGTGAACAATGTGCAACTGGCAGCTGCTATTTACTGAGTGGAAACAACTTAATTAAGTTTGACCTGCTTGCAAAGTTCTTGGGCCTGAGAAGTGTTTCTAAAAGTTTGTATTTCAGAGTTCAGAAATTGTATTGCTGTCCTGCTGTCAAAAACATGTGGGGTCAAGTGAAAAAAGCAGTGCACGAACATTTGCCTTCCACTGGTGTGACCATTGCAAGATATCGAAGGAGGGATGCACCGGGGTATACTGCATGGTTTTGTGTTTATGCCCTCATGGAGGAGTTCACTAAAATGATCGTCGACCTTGAAGTTGTGGATAAAAGGGAGACTGAAGGAAAGTCAGTCGCCATGGAAAAACTGGCCCTTTCAAGGCTGTTAACAAGACTCAAAGATGTCCTCACCATAAGCCATCTGGTCACAGATGCATCAACATCCATCAAGGCATTAGTGAGCGATTTGAAAGGTACGTTGTGTTTTGGTTAGGAATACTTGTATTCTGATGCCTAGTGGCATTATTATTTCTACTGTCAGACTAACACTAGGATTATTTCTGGAGGGAAAACCAAGCTGAGGCAAGAGGACTCAAGCACAAGCCACAACAGCATATTTTCCCTTGTGTTTTCAATGTCGCCTCTGATTGCTTTTCATTGACATTTGCCTGAACTCGTATGAAATCCTTGAGGGAAGGAGGGGTGTTAAAAATTATAATTATCATGAAATCGAGAAAGCTGCTACGAGTTACTAATTATATGACTTGCTGAAAATTTGGCATTCCAATGCTTATCCACCCAGACAATTTTGTACTATATCAATGCTACATACTAGTTAGACAATAAAGTGATTAACCTAATAATATTATTATCATGAATTTCATTAAAACGTGCATGCCCACAGAATGTCTTAAACAACTGGTGTCTGTGAGAACGGTCAAACCTTCCTGAGTAACCAACTCTAACCAGTGACACCTTTTTTAACCACTTCTCCTAGGCGATGACCATTCCTGACATTTTGGGTGGTCGCTTACAAGAGGTTCGCGTGTAGTTGTTTTTAATCAATCAAGAAGACAGGGTTTTTGTAGATAAATGATGTGCCTCACAGCTTTTGCTATTTTGCAGAATGCATGGTTTGGTGTTCTACATCATTAGTAAGTATGAGTGGCAGGATTGGCAGTCTCCCATGGACCACTTACTACAGCTTAATCAGGCAGAAAGCTGTTAGATAGAGGCTCAAAGGCTATGGAGGCTATACAGAAGGTTGTCAAGAAATCCTTAAAAAATGCAAACTTGAGGAAAAGGTCTTACTGGGGTGACCAAGAGTTTTGCAACTTTTCTGTAAATGATTTAGCTTTCACGCCAGGAAAAACGAATTACGACATAGAACTAGTGAACACAAGAGAAACAAAATTGAACAATGACACATTTTGTAAGAAGCTCTATTATTAATTTTGAGAGTCTTTATCAATAAATATTCCGTGTTATGATCTTAAAGTTCTGGTTCTTTTTTGTTTATCGACCTTTTAACAAAATCGAAACCGCTTTGACGTGTTTTAAGTATAGATCATTCCTTTATGTCGACTTGTATGTACAAACTCCACTCATGAGTGCAGCAATGGTTTTACTTTTTTATAGGCAAACAGCTTCTAAGCCTTGAGAAATGTCATCATTATAATGAAAGCGTACATCACACGAGAATTTTTCTTCGTTTTTTTATAGTTTTGTGTCTATAAATAACGATTCTAAGCTTTAAACCGGCATCAAACTTTTTTCATCGTGAAAATAGCGCCTCGGGGGAATAGCGCAACTAACACAATTTTGACTGGTACGGTCCTCAATGAAATTTGTTTTTATTCTTCTCTTGACGTCGGTAAGACATTATGATATCAACAAGGTTCTATAAATACAAGACAAAACAATAGATAATTAAACAGAACAGTAACATAAATAAATATGTTGCGAGTTAAACAAAGGGTTTAGCCCTGATGGAGTCACTCTGCGTATTTAAATTAGGCTTGAGGTCTTCGATGAACAACATCATAAACAAGGCAATCAAATTTCCCGTGGCACTTTCTTAAAATGCGAAATTGGCTCTCATTCACAAGATTGTTGTCACCGTGGGCTTCCAAAAAATGTTTGCCAATTACCGAATTTTTGTGCTCAGAAATGTGCTGGTGTAAATGTTGGGCTGTATAGCCAACATAACCTGCACCATACTGATCACACGAGAATAAATAAACGCACTGCTGATAAACGTGCATGTCTAGGTGGAGCAAGCCCCCAGATCGAGGCAGATTTCAAGGATAATAGTGGCAGTACTGGAAGGTTACTGTATTTACTTGATTAAGCGCTGCAGCGCTCTTTAGATTTATAGTGTTTCAGATGTGGCACTTATCCGGGGGTGGTGCTTATTTGAGGGTGGCGCTCTTTAAAAAATGATAATATTTGTAAATGATAACAAGCAAATGTTAACAAAAAAAATAATGAAACATACCCAATTCGAACTGAAAAGCATGATAATAAAGGAGAATAAATTTCGGAGGCTGATTTGGAATGACTTGTAGCGTACTTGTTTATTAGTTACTGATTCAGTCTGATGATGCTATGATTAGGCGCCGCATTGTTGTGAATGAATGCGGCACTTATTCGAGGGTGGCGCTCTTTAATATCTTCGCTCTCCTATGCGGCACTTAATTGAGGGTGGCGCTTAATCGGGGGCGGCGCTTAATCGAGTAAATACGGTATCTGAAATTTCCAAGGCAAACTCTTCAAGAAAACATCAAACGGTATCTTCAGTGACATGACAATGATTGTCAAACCATTGCTCAGATGCCTCTGTCATGGCTAGCTACAAGCCAAATGAAAAGAAAACGTCAAGCTGGAAATGCCCTCGTCAGAACTGCAATGCCTCTTGAGTCGCCAGCAAGAAACTGTTCGTCTGGTGACCACGAAGTTCACTCATTTGGCGGTGATCCCAGGAAGTATCCCTGGTTTATCAAAAGCTTTAAAACGAATGTGGAACGTACAATAAAAGAAGATGATGAAAGACTTTCTATCATTATCGTGCATGCATTCATTGACAAGGTGGTCAAAGGTCCTCAGATTCGAGCATCCGAATCCAACAAACTGTCCCAATTAGCCCGAGAGGTGAAGAGTTGCGCCTTTATTTCAGACAATAATGAGGTACCATGAAGAAAAAATTCATGTTCCCGCCGAGTATCGAACTTGGCTCGGCAGTATCATAAGCCGGCATTATGTCCACTAGGCCACAAGCACTCATGTTACTTGCAGATGTTAATTTTACTACTTATTTCTTTTCCCGTGAGTAGCTAGCTGCCTATCAACATGAAAATGCTGGTGTTTTACCTGGCAAAATGTGTTCGGACTACTGCAAAAAACATGGTTCTGGACAGAAAAAACCAGAAGGCAATAGCTCTGCTATATTTGGCATCAAGACCGCTGCAATGCTGCGAACTCAAGCGGTGTACCAACCGAGTTCGCAGCAGAACCGACAACAAAGATGAAGTCCTAAGGCAAATTGAACTTTTCACCAGAACTTTTTTTTGCCTAAATTGAAGTTTTCGCCTTCCACCAAAACGACAACTGAGTATTCTTTTGACTTTTTTTTTCCACTAACCCACTGACAGCCACGTGTTTTTTCATCACTTCACAAAATTATCAGTTGGTGATAAACAATCCCATGTGCAGTAACAAAGGACAATTTATAGGCTCCAAAAAACAACACTCACCTTATCTAGAATAGTTAAAATTTCTAACTCTTGTATAAAATACACCAGTTCTCAGTTAAGAACTAGCCAAAGATACAATCTCAAAGTTAATATTTTGAAAATTTACACAAGAGCTTTTGCATGTTGTCTCGCACCTGAAATCAAACCATGACAGAGGATTTCTGTTTGTTTAGGCCAGATTGCTATTTTTCGAAATTTCATGAATGAAGATTCACAGAAGAGGAGGCAGCCAAAACGCTCAAGCGTCAAGTTTGAAGTCAATACATCCGGGATGAATTATGCCACAATGGCGCATGATGGAGTGACGATAAATCACCCTAAAAAGCTGACCGGCATCCCAAATACTGAAAAACTGGCAAGAATGTACGAAACAACCAACAAATATGGCTACAGAGCCTTGAAGTTTCACCAGTCAAAACTAACCACTGAGTGCGATTCCTTTGCCAACAGGCAAGAAAGAAGTGGAATTATCAAGATAAAGTTTGGTACGAGGCCTGACCAATTGGTGTAAACAAGCTGGAACTCCTGATGAAGAGCATCAGCAAAGCTGCAAAGCTGTCGAGGTTTTACCCTAATCACAGTGTCAGGGCAACAGTAATCACTCTATGGTCCAAGGCTGGGGTACCAAACCGCCGTATCATGGCAATATCCGGCCACCGGAGTGAACAGTAGTTTGGCCCAATACAACACAAGGCCTTCCACATCCTGAGTCTGCAACGGCAGTGATGTACTATCAGGAAGTTTCTCAGATGACAGCTCCAACACTGCTCCGACAGCAACCACCAGCGTCAACATACATACAAAGGTTCAAGAAAACAACGTTGCATTGGATGCAGTGGAAGGAAACCACCAGAGATGGGTTTCTCCAAGCAAGGGGGCTGCAAGTGCAACTGACTGTCTTGTTCATGATTTATCAAGGGTAAAAGCTGTACAATGGGGAGTTAGCAAGGAGGAGGAGCCTATTAAAGCATTAACGCTCCAAACAGGAAAAACAGTGAAAGATACTGGGATCTGGCTTTATTCCTCTGGTATTCTTGGTGCTTCTCCACATGAAATTGTTGACCATGAAACTGTTCTTGAGGCCAAGTGTCCAGACACTGAACGAAACCTCACCATCAAAGAGGTAGCCAAATCAGAGACATTTTGCCTTGGGAAAACTGACAGTGGACAGTATGCACTGAAGAAAGACCACGTTTATTGGCATCAGATCCAAGGAGAAATGTACCTCACACACAGGAAGTTTTATTTTTTGTATGGACTACAAAGGATGTAGCTATTCTAAGAACAGAACGAGATGCAAATTGGGCGTCAAACATCCCACACAAAGAAGAGATGAAAGGAAATGGGATTTGGGTAGATGGCAAGCACTATTGTATACGATTCAAAGGTACCAACATGCATTTTATTATAGTAAATGTTGTTCCCTGTCAATAATCTTAATTTGACAATATCATGACGCCAACTGTATGTTTTTGAAATCTCTCTCAGATGCAAATAAACTATAAAGTTAAACTGGCAACAAAACTGATTTTAGGCATGTGGCATGTCCATGATTCTGTGAAATAGGTGCTAACATTGTTATGTTTTCTTAAATGATTGCTTGCCATTAACCCTTTGCATACCAAGTGGCCATATCTGGCCACTTAAATATAGGCCTCATACAGGCGACCTTGAAAGAGGGTTCTTAAGGGCTGGAAACTAATGGTACATTTTAAGGCATAGTACACAAAGTAGTTCTTCACTGTCTTCGAAGATTTCCTCCATTGAGCTTGTTTTTGGACCAATTTTGAAGATTTTGGCGATTTAAGCATTTTGAACGGGGCGATTTAAAAATAGCGGCTCTTCAAGATGATGCTACACTAGATTTTGACGATAAAACGATGTTCAAATTCAATTTATCGACGAAGAAGACTTCCCTCTGGCTAATTTTACAAAGCATCAAGCTTCTGATCAGGAGTTTTATTCTGATGAATCGGAATTAAGCTCAGAAGATTCAAGTGACGACGAGGAAGAGAATAGTGAGAATGAAGTGGAATTTGACGAAGAAGAATGGTCAAGAGAAGTCAAACGCAGAATAGATATTGACTTCAGTTAAGAAACAGGAATAAATGTCAATGCAGGAAACCTGAAATTGTGTTTGGATTTTTTTATCTCTTTTTTACACAAGAGGGATGGCACTTGTTAGTTAGTCAAACTAATCTGAATGCAGAACAGAAGAGAGGGCTAACAGAAAGCTCTGTACGGCATCCAGTTACAGAGAGTGAGATGAAAGCTTGGATTAGTATTTCTCTAAATATGGGGCTGATAACCAAGCCAAACATTAATTGTCACTGGAGTACTCATCCTGTCCTGAGTACCCCTTTCTTCCCATCTGTGATGTCTAGAACAAGATTCCTTCAAATTTTATGCTACCTCCACTTTGCTGACAACAGCTGTGCTCCCCCACATGACTCTGCAGATTACAACAAGCTGTACAAAATTCAGCCTTTCCTAGATTTGGTTATAGCCAGGTTTCAGGAAGTGTACACACCTGAGCGGCAACTTGCCATAGATGAGACTTTAATCAAG
>Ga0126336_10000513_pt1 | contig 16157 bp, 23 predicted proteins | sample SidCmetagenome_FD_92530 | JGI IMG/M metagenome (GOLD analysis project Ga0126336, IMG submission 92530) | Coral microbial communities from El Islote,Puerto Morelos, Mexico - Siderastrea C C metagenome | ecosystem: Host-associated > Invertebrates > Cnidaria > Coral | place: El Islote,Puerto...
ATCTATACCCATAGTACTGATCGTAGTTGAGAACGCGCGATGATGGTACGACAAGAAGATTTGTGTAATACTTTCATAGAGCGGAAATTGAGCTAGATCACGCAGAGCCTACCTGGAAAGTGACAAACATTATGTGATATACGCTGGTTTAATAATTTATTAAATATTTTATCTCTGGTGTAATAAATGACCATCCAGGATGAATCACGAGTACTGTTTTCAAAGTACAATCGAGTATACGAGCGGCCATGACAAGCGAGATGATGTTTGGCTTCATAGGTAAGTTTTTAATGATGCTTCAATCGTGTGCGAGAAGTTTCCTCTTCCTACAGAGGCCTGTCTACCTGTCGACGGTACGAGATGCAGTAAACTAAGTTGCTGGAATGGCAGCTGAAATGTTCTTTGATGTTGATGGTACAATTAGGGCCGTTAACAGTTAGGAGCTAACATGTTGATAAGTACGGCATCGTGGATGGTTGCAGGGAACGGTACCAGCGGGATCTGCGGATTGACTTCCAACGGTGGTGTGAACCAACACGTTTTTAATGTTGCGATCTCGACGATATGCAACGAGCGGGGCATCAGTAAAGATCCGCCCGGTCTCTGGGTCGTTGTTAAGGATCCGAAAGTTGTTAAGAGCCAATGTCTATAAATATCGAAAATCCGGTGCCAGTTGTGAAATTTTCAATTTCCTCATATTTTGCCTAAATAAACCTTTTAGTGAGTTATTTTCGAAAATACAATTAAAAGTTCCTAAAGCGCTTTAGTTTTTTTCAAAATCGAGGAAAGTTTGAAAATCGCCATTTTGGCTTTCCGCCGCCGTTAAAACAAGGGTAAAATGGTGCATTTTCTTTTTGCTCGTACAGCTAAACGCGGTAATGTTTACCAATGTACTTTTAGCAAATTATAACACCATTCTTGTTCTTTCCAAAACAGTAGTTTATTTTGGAACACCTTTTAAATTTTCCATCTTTCCAGCTGTTTTAACTACCCCGCTCGAAGCACTTTAGCCAAAGTAGTAAAGGGGGCTCACTTGGCCCAAATGGAGGCTTCTGATTGGTCGAGAGCAGGAGGTTTGTGATTGGTCAAGAGATTGTCATGGGAACCAACCGCAGACCAGGGGGGATCGCGGGCGCAAGCGGAAGTCACGTGCCCGGAAGGGACGTCACGTTAACCGGAAGTCACGTGATTTGGGGTGGAAAACCGTGGAACAGTCGGGAAAATGGATCGCGGGCTCAGGGAACCGGAAGTCACGTGATTTAGGGTGGAAAACCGCGGACCAGTCGGAAAATGGGATGGCGGGCTCAGGGAACTGGAAGTCACGTGATTTGGGATGGAAAACCGCTGACCAGTCGGGAAAAAGGATCGCGGGCTCAGGGTGGGGAAAACCGCGGAGCATCGTGGGCTCAGTGTCCAAAGTCCAATTCAGGCACCGGGGGAGGTATAAAAAGCAACCCCTGGGTGAGGTGGTAGTCACCATGAGTTTCTACATCACCCTCAGTGATCAAGCGGTAGGAATGGGGCAAAAATTTACCTCCCGACTTCCCCATTTACACTATCTGGTAGAAGACGATTGGGAAGCGGCCCTCGTGCATATCTCACACCCGGGTTTTAATCAACAATTGGAAGATCAAACCAAGCAGAATTGGACGCAAAAAGATAGTGCAAAACATTGGATGAAAATAGATATCAAATACATGCCAAAACGTGCCGATGGAACGGCTCCCATTAAAGTCACCAAATAAATCCATTTACCGCCAAGGTATTACCACAATTTGAAAGAAGCATGAATTACCATCGCTTACGAAATGGAAAAACAACACATGGAGGTCATGATGGATATAGCCAAAATGGACGTGGACGATCTAACCAAACGACAACAACTAGCCCAACTCAACCTCGCTCAACCGTACGTGAAAATCACCAATACCGGCGTCGCCCCCGAATTAGATTCGTTGTATGTACTCATTCCAGCCAACATGGAATTTGAAATGGAATGGAAATTCGCTCAACGGATGGGATTTGTCCGAGACGGTAAAGCAGGGGAAGAATTGATCGTCCAAGAAAAAAATTATCTGGTGAAACATATCGTGGATTACGACGATCGACACAAATGGGAAGAAACGAAAGGTCCCCGAGACAAATATCCACCTCAGGGCATCGTGTCCGTCAGCTTTACTCATCCCGAGTTCGATTATTACTTCTTCTTGGGTCCGAATCTCCGTCGGCAGCCATTTCCCACCACCCCAACAGTTAAACCGCACCGAGGACAACAACAACTCATGATTTACACGGATCTCGTCATTGACAGCGTGGTTGAAAATCAACAAAAAGGGTTTTTACGTACCGTGGGTGCCAGCAATATCGATCATCAGTTTGATACCACGCAACGGATGTATTTTCCTCTTCGCAAGACCATCTTTGACAGCCATTGACATTCAAACAGCGAATGGGCAGCCGGCTCCCTTTAAACAAGGTAGGACCATCCTCACCCTTCAACTCTCCAGAAAAAGTCAACGGACATGACGTGGTTGTTTTTTTTTATAGAGACCCAAAGGATGTTATGTAGAGAAAGCGAATCATTAATTAAATCCTGGAGCACGTGGGACCTAGCCCGGTTAGCTCCAGAACAGGCTAACCACTTAGATTGGTTTTTTTTTTGAAAGGGGTGAGTTTGCTTTAGTGAAGAACCGAGGGAAAAAAAAGGCTTACCGCTATCCGTAGGTGTTGCTTGCTTGCTTGCTTGCTTGCTTGCTGGCTTGGGAGTGAAAACGGGGAGTGGAGGCGGTTTTTTATAGAGAAAAAAGTCATTTCTCGCAAAGTATTGTGGGCCAACTAGGGTGGGGGAACCCCCCTCCCCCCTCCCTAGTTTGTCCCATGAGGCTTTGCGAGGAAGGACCCCAGAGACTATAAAAAAGATCGAACCTCGAAGTGAGTCATCCAAAGATGGCTTCTCGTGAAGACGACTTACTCCAAGAGTTTGAAGAATTTGAAGCAGATCTCCAAGTGGAGGGAGGACCCCCTCCCCCCTCCCTAATTAGCCCATGATGCTTTGCGTGGATCGAGGTATAAAACCCTGGAGAGGGGGAGAGAGACGTGATGGAGGCTGTGCGCCGGTGTTTGGCAACTTGAACATTTTGTTTTTTTTCATGTTGAGTTTTTATGGGGACATTGTGAGTCAAGGCTACTGTGATTCAAGAGACAGTATTTATGATCATCGTGCAAACTCAGTGTTGTCAGTTTTTTTATTTTTAATTAAAAAAAGAGTTCATGTTTTTACCAATGGTTGTCCATGTTCTTGCCACGCGGGTGGGGCGCTCCTAGGAAAAAATGGAAAAAGCTATGTACAGATTGAAAAGTAAAAAATGGGAAAAGCTAGGTACAGATTGAAAAAATAAAAAACTGAAAATTGAAAAATAAAAACTAAAAAAAGATATGTACAGATTGAAAAGTAAAAAGTTGGAAAAACTAAAAAATTACAAATGAAAGTCTTGGAGTTCCAGGCGTAATTGGTCAATGTTCTCGGGTAGACAGAAGGTGCGATTGAATAAGGCTTGAGTTTCTGCTTGGGTTTTACTGTCCAAATCACGGGATCCTACCACGGCACTGCTTTGATGAAGGGTGGGCCCTTTGGGACCCCAAGGGACAAATTGACTGCCCGTGACCAGGGTGGTGGCATTCTCGTCGACTTGGTAGTAATGGTCCGAGCGGTACCACGATTGACTGGGGATGTCAAAGAGGTAGACGGGTTTGCCTTGATCCATGGCCAATTGCACGGTCCAACCGGTACCCCCTTTCACGTGTTTTTTATCCTGTTCCAAGATCCCAAATGCATAGATCGTATGCGCTTTCTTGGCAATTTGATAATTGCGTTGCAGCAATTGCAGCGTGTAAAAATGAGTGGGCATCCGTTTCCCTAGTTTCTCCGCCGCCTGGTGAAGATGCAGGTTGGCCAGCATGAGGACTTCCACGGTGGAAGGGGTGATGAATGTGGATCGAGGATGGTTGGGGGGAACCAGGACTTCCACTTGCATGCCAAACTGTTTGGCCATTTGTTCGACGAATTCGTCGGTGCCTTTAGCTCCCCCGGTGTACACCACATGACCACGACCAATTTGGAGTTGCATAGCCTCGAGATCTTGTTCTCCGATCATGTTGATGTCTGGGGGCATTCACTGGGAAAAACGTACCCGGTGTCAGGACCGACAATAGCTGGAATCTCGGTTGGAGTCAACCCTAAGGCCAAAGCCAAATCAATGAGGTAGTGTTGTCGGCACTGTCGGAACGTGAATCCGGCTGCGATAGCTCGTTTGAGACGTTCGAGCCAATAGTCGTCGTCGGAAGCAAAGTCGTCCCGTTTGAGATCTTGGTAGTAGTCCATCCGCTTTTCGAATGAAGAGCCAGGGAACGAGGAGTCGTCTTAAATAGGGAACGCTGACCAATGGGAAGACGAGAGGACCTTATAAGGTCATGACAAGCTGACCAATGAGACAACGAGAGGCCCTTATAAGGGCATGAAAAGATGACCAATCATGTGAGACCCACATGGGTATAAAAAGCCAGGCAGAGTGGGGTGACACATCCTTAGCAGCATGTCCATCGATTTCAGGTATTGCAATGTCTCTCCAGCGCGTTATCCCGGTCGGAAGAGAAAATCAACCAAAAGCGCTCACCCTGCGGGGAAGAAGAAGAAGGAGAAAGAGAATGACTCGGTGGTGACGCCCGAGGACTGTGATCCTGGGGCCCGTGAGGTCGTGGAAGACACCCGAGCCGCGGTGGAAGACATGATGAAAGAATTGAATGACATGGTGGAGCAATCCACCTCACCACCTCCTCCTCCTCAATTCACCCTGACGACCGTGTATGACAATGAGGAGGACTATGCTCGAGCGAAAGCTGACAGTGAAAGAAAGTCATTCCCTCTAGCCAGTTCGGTGGACTACATGGTGTGTCCTTGCCATGACGTGCGTTTGGAGGCCCGTCAATCTCAAAAGGGATGGCCTTATGTCAAATGTCCCATTCAACCGTGTTTGCTGTTTTGTGGGCAAGATCAAGTCCTTGACTATACGAAAGCGGTGTATAGTCAACCTCATCCAGAAGTGTTGGACATGTGGCGTTGTTTGCAGTGCTTTTACCATGAACCCGCCACGCTTCAACAGAGTCATTCTACCCAGAACCCCGATCGATTGTATGTGACCTGTTCCAAGAAACAGCACCACTTCTTTCGGTGGGCCGATCAACCGTTGGGTCCCAAGTACTGGAGTTGGTTTCATGACCATCCCCCCAAAAAAGCAGACCAGCAAGCCGAACCACCGTTGTCCAGCCGTGAAGCTCAAGGGTATCCCAAGGGTGGGGTGGACATCCCAGGACCGCCACCTCGAGTCCGAAGGAAAGAGGACGTGGAACAAGAACGGCCCCTGACAGACTATGAGAAACAGTTGTTGCGAGACATTCAAGATCTCAAGAACCGTCAAGAAATGATGGTAGCTCCAGCTCCACCACCCCCCAAGTACAGTGACAGTGTTGAGAAATGGCAGAAAAGCCTAGACACGGTCGCGTATGACCGTCCTGGTCTCTTTTAAGAAATGTATAAAGGTCGATGTAGTTCGAATAAAAAATGAGTTTGAAACATGGAGTCTGTGTGGATGTGTTATGCGTGGGAGGGTCTCTTGTCCCTGGTGCAATGGCAATGTCATCAATCCCTTTGCCAAGTGTTATATGACCACCATCCCGGCGAACCCATCCCCATTCTCCCTTGTCCCGAGGACATCCATCCTCTCCACGTCTTTGAAGAAACCCAGGTACACCCGAACCTGTATCGATGGGTGGTGTTTGTCTTATGGTTGAAATCCCATCCGAACGCGTGGCGTTGGTATCGAATCATTCAAAAGGCGCATCCCGACACCATCCCTTCCATACCGACCTTGTGGGATGAGTGCCAGAACGTATGGCACCTCGAAAGAAAAACAAGCGCGATGTCTCGCAAGCATGGTTGAGCCGTTACCACGATCCCAGAGCCCCGGGGAGTTTAGGAGGCATGCAACGGTTTGCCAAAGCCCATCGCCTCCCCTTGAAAAAAGCCCAACGCGTGTTGGAACAGGATTTGGCCTACACCTTGCATAAACCCCGACGTCGTCGTTTCCCCACCGTACCCGTGATCGTAGGAGGCTTAGACGATCAATGGGTGGCGGATTTAGTCGAAGTGCAACCGTTGGCCAAGTATAATCGAGGGATTCGGTATTTACTGACGGTGTTGGATGTGTTGTCCAAGTACGCGTGGGTGCAACCGTTGAAAGCCAAAACCGGGGTGGCGCTGGTCCGAGCCTTTGACAAGATTTTGAAACGACGACGACACCCCAATCGATTGCAAACGGATCGAGGGAAGGAATTTTACAACCGGACGTTTCAACGGTGGCTCGGCAAGCAAGGCATTGAACATTTTTCCACCGAAGGGGATGCCAATGCCAGTGTGGTGGAACGATTTAACCGGACCTTGAAAGAACGTTTGTACCGCTATTTCACCGCCGCCAACACGTTGAAATTTGACGACGTGTTACCCGAGTTGGTCGAAGGGTACAATGCCACACGTCATCGAAGTATTGGCATGGCCCCTCAAGACGTGACGTGGGACAACGAAGAAGCCGTGTGGAAACGATTGTACGACAAATGGTTGAAAGGCAAGAAAAAACCCCAATTCAAAGTAGGAGATCGAGTGCGTCTCAACAAGATTCATCGGACGTTTGAAAAAGGGTATCTACCTGGTTGGACCGAAGAAGTGTTTGTGGTGCATCGCGTGGTGCCGGGACCCGTGCCCACCTATAAGATTCGCGAATGGGATGACACCCCCGTTCAAGGCACCTTTTACGAGGCGGATTTACAAAAAGTCCACGTGTCCGATCAAGCGTTGTTTCGGATCGAAAAGGTACTTAAGCGTCAAAAAGATCGTTGGTTGGTCAAGTGGAAAGGGTGGCCGGACAAGTACAACAGTTGGATTGCCCGTGGAGACGTGACCTCCCTCCAACCGTCCAAGACAAACAAAGAGACAAGACCACCCCAAAGACGACGCGACTAATTGGTTGGCAGGCATGACGTGGGTGCCCAATTCTTCGTTTTACGTGACGTTGATGAGTCATGCCAGTACCCGGGAGTTTCCTGAGAATAAAGCCCATCATTTTAGAAACCGGTTGCCCCAACCCATTCGATTTGTGGGACGAGGATGGATGGTGGGCATGGTGAGTTTGTCCTTACCGACCATTCCGGTGGTAGGGGAAAATTTTATGGGCAACACCGAGCCTCTGCTGTACGTACGATGGCACGAACGGGTGTATGCCAAAGACGATCAAGGGGACGATGTCTGGTGGCATCAACGTCGCGAACTCACTCTAAGGGGTCAAGACATGAAAGACCATTGGTCCTCGTCGACGGGCGTTCAATTGTTTCACCAAGTGGTGTACCGTTACGAGCAAGAACGTGCGCGGCGAACCCAACCCCTCAACAAATGGGCGGAGAACAATGGCGTCAAGTTGTACCCGACCTTTGAATGGACCTCGGAAGGGGATTTGGTGTTGAATACCGTCAATGTGGATTACAAAGTTCAAGTTGGGCGCGTGTTATGGGGCAAAACCTTGGCCCTGAAAATGGGATGAATCGAACAAGTGTCGACGGGCGTGTATCGCCTGGGACCCAATATATTACAAGAATTTCATTCGGACTCGATTCCCACGCCGACGGATGTCCTGGGCGGCGACAACAAGCCTACCTTTTGGAAAGTGGATGGGGATTATATGGAGTTGAGTGTCAGCTGCAATTGGCGGTTTGTGAATTTGAACGACCAATTTCGTCCCTCGTCGGAATTTCCTGCGACGCGTCCCTTGCACGTGTATTGCGATGTAGGCACCAGCAGCATGGTAGGGGGTCGCATCACGGATCTCTTGCGAGAAATCAAGTACCACCCTCAAAACACCACGCACTTTGAACCTCGACACATTCAATATGTCCCCGTACGCAACGAAGTGGTGGAAATCGTGGAAACGCAGATGGCCGAAATCAATGGGGATCTGGTGCAATTTGGCGAAGGCATACGCATACCCTCCTAACCCTCCACTTTAAAAGGGAAGTGGTAGTGTGAAGAAGAAAGACAAGATGTCGTTCTACGTGACGTTACCGAGTCATGCCAATCGACATGAATTTCCCAACAACCAAGCCAATGCGTTCAAGATTCGTTTACCCCAACCGCTACGGCTCACGGAGGGTCCGTGGCAAGTGGGCTTGAGTGCCATTTCCTTACCAGTCCACGCGTCAATTTGTACGAGTTGGTCAAAAAAGACGGGTACATCATATCGACGTCCTGGGACCAAGACTTTCCCAAACCGGGTGGAAAAGACGGGGAAATGACCTCGCGACAAGACACCGCGCAAACCCTCATCAATGACATCCAAGATTTGGATTGGGTGGTGGATGGGGTGAGTTTCATGAAAGCCGCCATTGCTCACTTGGAACAACGACGCAAGGAAACGGCGATTCAAGGAGGCCGGTTTATCAACGATCAAGGCAAACACATGTACGTCATGTTTCGTTGGGAAGGCGAGGATCTGCTCATCGACAACACGAATGTCTGCCATTGCAAAACCGACACGCCAGCCCTGTGCATCTACACCAAGTTAGCTCTCAAGATGGGATGGTTACGTAAAATTAGCAGTGGGTTGATTTTGGGACCGAACTTACAACAAGAATTTATGGGGGATAAAATCCCCAACATGAAACAACCCGTTGACAACGATTGGAACGATGTGAACGACGATCACAGCAACCCGGTCTTTTGGACGGTGCGTTCGTTTTCACCGGATTATTTACGATTGAGTATGAGTTGTGGTTGGCGTTTCACCAACTTGAATGTGGCGTTTCGTGCCGTGGTGGGAGAGCCCACGCGATCGTTGCACGTGTACTCGGACGTGGCAGGCAGTACGATTGTAGGCAACCGCGTGACCGATTTGTTGCGAGAAATCCAGCACAAGCGAGAAGGACGTGGCACCATGTACTTCGAACCGTTGCACATTCAATACTTGTCTCTTCGCAACGAGGTGGTGGAAATCATTCACATTCAAGTGGCCGAAACGATTGGCACCGGGGGAGACTTGGTCAAGTTTGGCGAAGGCCATACCATTGTCACGTTGCACTTCAAAAAGATATAAAAAAGAAAAAGAAAAAAAGGGATGTTCAGTGAAAGACAACATGCCCAAGACAAGAGTGCGTCGAAGGAGAGGAAGAAAAAGACGTCAACGAGGTGGTCTATTGCCTCTGGCTGCGCTCATTCCAGCCTTGATCGCTGGGGGGAAAGCTGTGGCGTTGGGAGCGGCGGGCGGTGCAGCGAGTTACGGCGCCAAAAAAGGGTTGGAAGCGGCCTTTCGAAAAAAACGACGATGACGGTATAAAAAGAGAAAGGGTCACGGGAAGCACAGACATTGGTGAAGAGCAAAGAAGACAACATGCGTGGGGGGAGTTTGACACGATTTCGGACGGACGAGTGGTATGATCAACGTGGTCAAAGTGGCAAAGGCCTGGTGACGGATATGATGCGGGGTGGTTTCCAAGGCCTTAAAAGGACTCGAAAGCCATTGAAACTGCCTAGTAATACCGTGAGAGGATTGAAAGCCGGGTTATCCCGAGGCGTCAAACGCAAAGCCGAAGACGTCATTAAAAAGGAAATCACCAAACAAGCCAAGAAAGCCTTGAGCAATAAGAACGTGAAAGAAGCTGTGCGGGTGGTCAGTGCCTTGTTTCCCAAGCAAACCAAACGCGCTCGCGATATCTTTGGAGTGTGAAACATGGAGCCCGTGCCTTCGCGACCTCGACGGATTCGTAGTGATCGAGGTTTGTCTCCATGGGGAGGATTGTTTCCTTTTTGGAAACTCATGCGACGACAACGTGGCGGCTGGTTGAGTCCCGAGGTGATGAGACTACCCGGGTTTGATTTGAGACAACTCTTAGCACGACGACGACGCTATAAAAACCCCTCACGACGACGGGGTGCCACCACTCGACAACGACGACGACGTTAAAATGGCCGAAGCCGCCCCAGCGCATCCGCGTTCCGAAGGGACCGTGAACCCCGAGTTACGGATTTTCAAGGTGCCGCCGACCGACATTAGCATCAATGCCTATCGTATGGTCACCATTCAACCCACCACCACGGGCATCAATCCCATGGAATTCATTGTGCCAGGGTTGGACGATTTTGTGGATTTGGGACCCAGTTACTTTACCATGGAATTGAGCTTGAAAAAGGAGGATGGTGGCAACTTGGTGGCCAATGAAAAATTGTGGCCCGTCAATAATTTGGCCCATTCCATCATCAAACAAATTGACTTGCAGTTGAATGGCACGTTGATCAGTCCTCAATCCGATACCTATCATTACAAAGCTTACCTGGAAACCTTGCTGAATTATGACCGAGAAGATGGCAAGACCGTGTTGGGACCGCAAGGCTGGTTCAATCAAGTGGATTTCCCACCCCAATGGACCTCCAACAATACCAACAGTGGCACACCGCATAATGACTGGCAAAATCTCCCTGCCAATCACAAAGGGACCTTGGCCGCCATGATAGCAGAAACCGCCAAGTATGCTGGAGGCGTCACTCACAGTCTGGTGTTTACCCCTCACTTGGAAGTGTTTCACACCGGCAAATTGTTGGTGCCTGGCATAGAAATCAAGATGAAATTTCATTTCAATGGCCCGAACCTGTTTTTGAATGGGGTGGCTCTGGCAGGCCGCTTGATGGAAGGCGATGTGAAACTACGGTTTCATCTGTGTCAACTGCGTTTGAATGACACCATCTACAGGAGTTTGTCTGCCCAAAGACACAATGAAGGAAAAATCGCCTCCTACCCGACCGTCCGCAGTGAAATCCGCACCTTCAGCATGCAAGGCAACCTGGCCCGCTTTGACATCCCAACCTGTTTCAAAACAGAATACCCGACCGATTGATTGTAGGGTTGATAGACAGCCGAGCCTTCAATGGGGATGTGACTCGAGATCCCTTCTGCTTCCAGAAATTTGGTCTGACCTCCATTAAACAGATTGTCAAAGGAGAAGAATACCCTTATGAAACCTTGCACTTGGTGCGCAACGATGGCACCCGAGATAATCTAGGCTACTTCCGTTTTCTGCAAGCCAGTGGCGCCTGGTGTAAAAAGAAAGGCAATATGGTGGAACTGCTCGATTGGGGCCAAGCTAAAAATTGTACCTTGTTCATGTTTGACAATGTGGCCAATAGATGTGCCGACAGTCAAAGCCTCAACCCCAAACAAAGTGGAGATTTACAACTCAGTTTGGAATTTGGAGTTGCACCCGGTACCAATATAACCGTGCTCGTGTATGGGGAATTTGAGAACTTGCTAGAGATTGACCGCAACGGAGCCGTGTTGTACAACATTTACCAACACTAAAGACAAAGATGGAACACGTGGCCTTGAATAATGTGCAATTGGATTATTTAGCCCGCGACGTCCCTCGATTGAAACGTTACTTTTACTGGACGGTGGCCTGTGATCGTTTACCCAAGAGTCCTGTCAAGACCCAACCCCAAGGCTACATTGTGAACACCGACCCGCACGATCAACCCGGACAACATTGGTTGGCGGTCTGGACCGATGGAAACGTGTGTGAAGGTCCTCGACAGTTATGCCTTGCCCATGGAAACGTACGTGCAAGCCACCCCGTTGCGAGCGTGGATCGTGACCCATTGGAAGTATGTGGTGACGAATGGCAAGGCCCTACAAGCCATCTCAAGCAAGTCCTGTGGCGATTACGCGTTGTTGTACTTGAAAGCCAAAGCCCGTGGACGTACCTTGCAAGAGTTTTTAAATGACTTTTCCGATCATGATTATGTAAGCAATGACCATCAAGCTGGTCAACGCATTCAACAATTGATTGTAGGCCAAGAAGCGAGATGGTACCAAGTCTGTTGTCACCCGTATCATCAATGTGGTTAAATAAAAACATGTTCCAAATAAAAAACCAGTCTGTTGTTGTTGTTGTCTCCTATCCCAACGGAGTCGTAGCTCAGTCGGTAGAGCCGTGGATCCCCAAAAAAATAGGTATCGGGGGTCGTGCGTGGGTTCGAGTCCCACCGACTCCATAAAAAGGTGCCTTTTTTTTCATGGTGTTAGTCCTCATCATGCAAACGGGGAAACCGTTTCGTTTTCATACCCCGTCCAGTATTTTGGTGGTGGGTCCGTAGGGATGTGGCAAAACCGTGTTTACGGAAAAACTCGGACTTGTTTGACACCCCACCGACCCAAGTGCATTATTGTTATGGTGCGTGGCAAGATCGATTTCGAGGCATGCAAGATCAAGGGGTGGTGTTTCACGAAGGCATTCCCGATCATGACGCGTTGGTGCAATGGTTTCCTCCAGGGCGTCAAGGAGTGCTCGTGTTGGATGATTTGATGGACGAAGGGAGTCACGATAAACGCGTGTTGGATTTATTCACCAAACATTCCCATCATCAAGGTGTGACGGTACTGTACTTGTGTCAAGACATGTTTCCCGTCGGCCGATATGCCAAAAGTATTTCTCGCAATGCCCATTACATTGTGGCGTTCAAGAACCCTCGGGATCAATTGGGGGTGCGCAACGTGTTGCTGCAATTGTTTCCTACCAGCTGGAAAGACAGTTTAGAGACCTTTCATCATGCCACCACGCGCCCTTATGGCTATTTGGTGCTGGATTTACATCCCGCCTCCTCCGATCAACAACGCTTGTTGAGTCACCTGTTAAAGGACGAAGGAATGACCCGCACCTATCAAAAACGTCTATAAAGGGAGCTTTGCACGTACCTTCAAAAAGCAAGCATGGCCGATGATGACCGTCAACATCCGCAAGCGTACGACACGGTGGCCCCCCGCCGGCGTCGGGGCGACCACCACCAATCAACAAGTGTCCCCAGGGGCTATGCAAGACCTGTATTTCACGGGAGACCAAGGCCTGATCGACGTCGCCATGGAGGAAATGGAACCCGATGCCCTCAGTACCTTTTTGGCAAATCTCCCCTCCCCCAGCACCATCGCGGGCTGGCCCGATGTGGGGAACGCGCCCCCTTTACAGGCCTCTTCCCCCGCAGGGGTAGGAAGTCAAGCATCTTCCCAATCATTCCGTAGCATACAGACCCGCTGGGAGTCTTCCCCTCCATCCCCACTTAGTTGGGGAAGCGCACGCTTGTCACCCGATCCTCGAACAGCGGCGGGTTTTTGTGCTAGAACAGCGGCGGGTTCCGGGGGTGACGGAGGTGGTGGCGGCGATGGTGGTGGTGGTGGTGGTGGTGCTGGTGGTGGCCGTCGTGGTCCCAGGGTGAGAAGTGGTGGACGTGGTGGTGCTGGTGGTGGTGGTGGACGTGGTGGTGGTGGTGGCGGTGGTGGTCGTCGTGGTGGTGGTGGTCGTGGGCGACGACCCTCCAGACCACCTTCGACACCTCCCTCCAATCCAGCCACCCCTCGAGGATCTTGGAGTCCTGGGAGTCACCCACGCACCTTGGGTCAAGCGGATTTACAACGACGTTTACGGATGATGTTACAAGATCAAGAACAATTGGCACAAGGACGGGATATTGCCAATGTCACCATGACCAATAGCATCGTGACCAGTTATAAACAGGGAGGAGCCCCGAGTGTGCAACCTCGTGATGACTCAAACCGTCGTGTCTTTATTGAATGGATCCCGACGTCCTGGCGTCCCCTTCCCCCCGGAATTGTTACAACGCATGGATTCGTTGTATGCCTTTTACCATCAACAATGGCGGTGTTCTCGAAAAATGTTGAATCATTTCAAGTGTGTCCATGCCTTGTTCAATGGATTGGCGTTACTCCTGATGGCCGGCGGCATGATTGCGGGTCCCCTTTTGGACAACAGTACCTTGGTAGCGTGTTTGGCCGCGGTGGGTACCGTCGTCAAAGGATGGACCGATTTTAAACAATACCGATTTAAAGTGACCATGAGTCGCTTTGCGTTTACTATCTATGCCAAAGCCTTGACCGAATTGAAAACCCACGTGCGTGGCGTTCCCTTGGAGGACCTGGAAAGGTTTTTGATCAAGATGCAAACGTTGGATGATACCATTGTGGATTTCACCCCTCCGTTACCCAAACAGTGCGTACAAGATTACCACCGTCACTTTGTGTACCATCCCGTGGAAGCGCCATGCTACGTGGACGGATGTCCTCGTCCCTTGAGGCCCAAAGGGTATTGGACGGAAAAGGATAAAAAGGAGATGTCTCCCAGCCCCACACTCCTAGAATCATGGCCGTCCGAAAAAGAAGAAGGAGAAGAAAACGACGACGACGACAACAAGGCAGTGGCTGGTGGCAAGATTTAAAACGAAATACCCGTCAAGGCTATAAAGAGACGCGGGACCTCATCAAACAAAACAAAGCCCTTCAACGTGTGTTGTCGCACTCATGGTATCCTTGAGGAGAAGACGACGACGACGACGTCGTCAACAAGGGGGTTTTTTTGAACTTGTTGGTCCCAGCCATGGCGGGGTTGGGGAAAGCCGTGGCGCTCGAAACGGATAAACGTATGAAACGCGCGATCCAAAAAGCCAACCAACGGTATCGTCGCCGTCATCGTCGGTAAAGATGCAACGTCTTCGACGTCAATTACCTTTTTTACGGTCGGTGTTACAAGAAGCCAATCGCTCCAAACGTCAAGACCTGTTACAACATGCCAATGCCGATCAAATCAATGCTGTGAGTGAACTGGCTTTGAACTTATTGAAAAACAAGATTCCTGTGACCCCACCCATCCTGGCCAAGCTTCGGCCCTATAAAAAGGTGCTACGCGACTTGGGACGTCGTCGACATTCGGCGAAAAAACGTCGTGCGTTTGTGTCCAACGAAAAGGACGCGGGTTATTTCAAGGTCTTCACAACGTGTTATCTCAATGTGCTCAACCGACCCGTTAACACTCCCCACGTGGGTGCGTCTGTTACAAGACGCCAATCGAGAAACAGAGAAATGGAAAGACAATTGTCATTATTGGCAGCATAAATATCACCAGCTGTATCAAGAGTAAATGCACATCTTGAACTCTACTCTTTGTGAGAACTGTCGTGCCTTGGAAGACGGAGAAGTTTGCCCAACGTGTCATCAACAGCCCGGATGGACCAAGTGTACATGATTCCCCAAAAGGATTTGGAACAACGTATTCAATATTACAAGGCGAACTCACCGAAAATGCCTTGTTGAACAAAGCCGCCACGTTAGCCGCGAAAAAACACGTGTTTTTTATCGGACCCCCAACTCCCACCCGCCCTGGTCAATGCTCAAACCAAACCGTTGAGTCAAGAATTAACCAAGTTAACCAAACGCCTCCATCAATTTCCGGGCGGGGTCGGTGTGGGGGCACCGGGTGCACCCCCAGGCGAAGAAGAAGACGAAGGGGATTTGGTGACGGGACCCGTGGAACAATGACTGAGGCGCATGATAAAAGGCAGCCCGTCGACTCCCAAACCTCCCATTACCCCTACAACCAAGAAAGGAAAAGGAGCAGCCACCACCAGTAAAATTCCCATTGTCAAGAAAGCCACCCCTTCCACCAGTCGAGGGGATATCCGGTCGCGTTTAGAAGCCGTGCGAGAACGTCGCAAGACCTGGGAAAAACATTTAGCGGAAAGTGGTTTCGCGAAAGGCAAAGGCAAAGGCAAAGGACCCGCCCAAGAAGTGCAATGATTGAAACCCTTACCCGGGTGGGAAGATTGGTACCGAGGCAAAAAGTTACGACGTCGATTGGATTACGACGACAGTGACTGAAGATGACCACCAAGAGAAAACGGACCTCCCAGAGGAGGCGAGGGGTGAAAAGGAAACGAACCCAATCCGGTGGGGCCGTGGATGTGCAAAAATGGATGGCCAAAACCGGCAAAGAATTTCATTGGCCTGGCTATCAATACATGGGCCCTGGCACGCATTTGGCCAAACGTCTGAAACGAGGGGATCCCGGCATCAATCGCTTGGACCAGATTGCCAAACAACACGACCTTGATTACAGCCGTGCCAAGAATTTGCAAGATAAATGGAAAGCCGATACCAAGATGATCCAAGCCATTGATCGGTTACCCGGCAAGAAAACCAAGACGGAACGCGTGGTCAAAAAAATCATGC
>Ga0126336_10000514_pt1:0-15000 | contig 16155 bp, 5 predicted proteins | sample SidCmetagenome_FD_92530 | JGI IMG/M metagenome (GOLD analysis project Ga0126336, IMG submission 92530) | Coral microbial communities from El Islote,Puerto Morelos, Mexico - Siderastrea C C metagenome | ecosystem: Host-associated > Invertebrates > Cnidaria > Coral | place: El...
AACATTTCTAAAGCGCCCTTTCCCAACGGTCCAAAGGCGCTATTTACAATAAAATTATCAATTTAAAAAAGCACGCTTAAAAAGAACTGTTTTCAGCTGTCTTTTAAAAATGTCTAGCGATTCCGCATCCCTAACATGTTGTGGAAGACTGTTCCAAAGCAACGGCGCAGCAACAGAGAAAGCACGGCGGCCATAACTATTTAGTTTGAAACCAGGCACGGCGAATAGTTCAAAGTCTGAACATCGGGAAATGTGAAATACAAAGGCCGTTTTTTGGAGAATGCATTTCAGTTGTTGGCGGGCTGGAAACTAAAAAGGACAATTTTTTTGATGTATTTTCAGTGACCGACGACAAGGAAATACAGAAGAATTTAACTACAATAAAAGGCCAAGAGAATGTTAGAAATATGAGCATGAAGAAATAGGCCACGCTAAAAACAGGGAAACAGAAAACTGGTGAAACATTGAGCACGCTAGCTGCTATTTTGTGCCCCAAATCCGAGAGAGAGAGAGAGGACAAGTTATCAATTTCCGCCAAAATCGGTACTCAATTTAGACTGAGTCAGGGTTAAATTACGAAGCGATAATCTCCCTTTGCAGATTAACTTGAAACAACCCGATATTGCAAAAAGAGCTTTCATCTACGGTGAACTACGAGAAAATGCTAGAACAAACCTATCACCTTGTCCAACTGTGGCATACTTCTAGCTTTCTTTTCTCTTAGAGACTTTAGAGGGGACATATTCTCAAGCGCCTTCACCATTATGGTTGTACCAACTATATGAGCGAGCCGAGCAACTCCTCGACTTTTATTTAGGCATTAAAAATACTTGTGGGTGAGGGCAGAGGGTGACAATCCCCTAACACCCCCCACCCCCAAAAAAAGGATGCAAGGGTAATTTATCCTCCTGAAAATCTGCAAGCAGCTGATCAGATGCTACACATCTTGTGAGCCTAGAAAAATTACTACAGAGAATTTAAGCTGAAAAAATGGCATGCACTGAAACATTTTACCCCATCCCTCCCCTCCTGTGTTTTCTGATGGTCAAAAATTTTCGTCACACCAAAAACAGTGAGATTACATGAAGCCATGCAAGAGATTTGTTTGACGCAGAAAAACTCTAGTGTGCGTTAAGTGTGGCGTCAAATAGTTCTAAATATAAGTTTAATACGAATAAGGTAAGTTATTCAAGTAACTTACAAAAGAATATTTTTTTAGTCGTGCATGAAGCCTTGTAAGAGATTTGGTTGACGCAGAAAAGCACTAGTGTGCGTTAAGTGTGGCGTCAAATAAATCTAAATCTATGTTTAATACAAATAAGGTAGTTGTTCAAGTGGTGTCACTTACAACAGAAAACGTTTTTTGCTAGTAGTTAAGTCCGTCTCGAAATGGACTTAGCTACTCAAAAAAGGAAACAAAGTTTCCTTCTCGTTCCGAAAATATCAGTTTTCGCATGACAATGAACTTTTGTACCTTTTGTTGTTCAAATGACTAAAGTACGCATCGAGTGCGTCACAGAAGATATCTTTTAATACGATTGTTTTTTTTTCGTATGCAAATAATGGAATTAAAAGAGAGGTATCAGTGAAAAACCAGGTATTATAATGAACCCTACTGCGCTTTACAAATGAGAAATATAGGCATATTTGCAGCTGCTAAAAATAGTTGTGTTAAAGAGAAATGTAAATTTATTTTACATTTGGTTCAGTCTACTCTGGATGTTTTTTTGTTGTTGTTTTTTTTTTGGCGATGACTTCATCCCAAAATGGAGTTGACTACTCGAAAATAAGTTTGGTTAATGCTTCGTTCTCATTTCGATCATTCACATTCCCAAAATTGTTTCGCAAGACGATGATCGGTTCAAAGTCCGAACACTGGGAAACTTAAAGTGAAAAAGCTCTTACGTTTTACTGGCGAACATTGATGTTTGTTTGAGCAAACGGAAAAGTTGATTTTTTTTTCTTGTTGACAGCGAACGTATCCCACAGGCATTTAAAAAAAACGCTGAATTCAAAAGGAAGTTTGATCAGACTGCAAAGAGAGATGCCAACATTGAGTACGATGAACAGAAATGGAGTCCAAAAAATGAAATCATTGAAAATACCACCTTTTGGCTTATTACAAGGTTGAAAAGTCGTATTTTATTTAATTTTTTTTTCGTGGCCACTCTGCGAATCGGAGACTGTTACCTTTAAACACAGCCTGTCAGCCTTTGTGCTAAACACCATTTTGCGAGAGCAGTAAGTTGAATGAATGATCTGAACAGAGAGAATAGAGAATGTGGCCAAGCTTTTTGTTGCCCGCCATGCTAACTTGGAAGATGCTACTTACAATTAAATCGAAAAGTTATTTCACGAAAGCGCAACATTTACAATGGTCCAAAGTCCGAACACTGAAAAAGTTGCCAAAACACTTCACAAAGAGAAAAGTTAAATGTCATTTGGTTATATTCAAACTTTAAATCATCTCAACAATAGCTAAGTTCATTCTTAAGTCACAGTACAGCCCAGGGCCGTAGCCAGTATGAGGCAAACCGAGGCACTTGCCTCAGTCATTGTTTTCGTTTTCTCAGTCAGTGTTTTTTTTTCGTTTAACACCCTAAATACCTAGGAAGAGAAGTTAGCCATGGACACGGAGTTTTTATAAGTGCTAATTTCGCATTTGATTTTCTCTATAAATGTAAAACTTTTTTAGCCACAAACCTGCTCTGTATTTAATACTACGAATCGTTTTAACGGCTAAACTTTAGTTCTATATATAGAGATTTTAAACAACGAAATTTTGCATTATATCAACACCCCATGGACTTGGCCTCAGTCATAATTTTTTTCTGGTTACGGCCCTGCAATCAATTTCATTTAGTCATTTTTTTTTTTGCTCATAACAGCATCGTGAAATGAACGTTGCCGCATAGCAGTCGTTGCCTAAATGGAAGGGGAGCTAGGACAAAAAGTATGCCTGCAAAAGGCATTTAACAAATTAACTTTGAGCCCGCTGAAAAGGACTGCCCCATCAATTGGCGAAAATGACTTTTTTGCTTCATGGACTGAACCACAGGGGGAAATCGGTTATTAGGTAATCTTATTTGGGACAACATACTGGCACGAGTCTGTTTTGTTTTGTTTGAACATGATAAAAATTGCTTGAGGCTCGTTTTAACGACCTTCAAAGTTTACCTTGACACCTAGATGGCGATCAACATACCTTTAGTTAACAACATACCTTAAGCAAGTTACTTTATGATTTCCTTTCATGCAAACAAGAATCAGCGACAAACCGAAAGAGAAAAACCAGTAAATGTAAATACTTACCACCTGAACACTTAGTGGCTCGAATCCATTTTTCTTTTTGCTCAAAGATGTAAAATTGAACATGATAAAAGGTACTTGGAGCGCTTATCAAAGACCTGTCAAAGTTTGACTTAACAACTAAAATGGCGATCATGCAAAGTAACTCTCCGTGCCTTTTTTATTTTTAGATCAGGCAATTAAGAATGTGCGTCAAAACAAGTTCCATGAGTAACTGGTTGACGTATTAAACCACTGCTTATGGAACACAAGCAATGAGCTCAATTTTGTTTAAAACGTTCGGGACTGGATTATTAATAATTGCAGTGTTCGCTGTACTTTTCATTGACTTTTTCATTGGTTTTCAAACCAATTCCATCAACGAAAAATTGATGTCAAAGCACTGACTGACTATTCGATGACATTCACCCTTTGATGTAGGCCTGGGTAAATGTTCAGCAGTCTTAAATTCGCCCCCCCCCCCCCCCCCCCCATTCCCACCGCCTAAAAAAATCTCCTCATACTCGCCGAGTTAAAATAAGCACACCTTCGTTACCAGGGCCTTTCTATTCATCCCTCGAAGCCCTGAGAACGAGGTTGAAATAACAGCGCATGCTGAGGACATAGACCTGGCATATAAGCACACAAAAAATTAAACTAGCAGTGATCACAGATTTAAAGAATGCGTTCGAAATACACGTTAGGGGTTGATGTTGAAGACCCAGAGATGTAGAAGACCGTCAGTTTTAGATTAGTCAGTATTCACTGACTAGACTTTTTAAGGCTGGCTTGTGCACAAACAAATACATCGTAGGCAGACACTTACGATCGGATCTAAAAGGGTGTCCGGGAAGTTCGACTGTAAAGCGATTGGGTGAAACATTCTCCTAGTACTGATGTGAGAATAGAACAATTTGCGACTGGCTTTACATTTTTAAAAACCGGGTTAATGTACAGATTTGCCTTACTGGATTAAGAAAAAATCCAGAAGTTTCGTAGACATTTCATTCAAACTAGAGGAAATATATAAATTCAAAGCTTACAATTTTTTGCAAACAAATATATGCCGTGCGGGCTGGGTGTGCTGGGTGTGTGTGAATTTGAATCAGATCTCTTCGAACCTGAACACATTTTTGCAGAGTTCAATATCACAAGTCTATTAATGAACCCGGTTTTGTGCTTCACTCAATGTAAGAAAATGTCTCGCTAACCACGTATTGTGCTCCTTTCGCAAGAATCCACACATATTAAAACGAGTCAAGAGTTTTCCCAGAGTTATTTCATGCTTCCGTTGTTCTGGAAAACAGAATAGACATGGTTTTACTAATGTGACCTCGTTGCTTCTGTAAAGATTTTGTCATCATGAGCATTTCTTTTTTCCCTTTAAGAGTCCTCACTGAAGTTATCAATTCTTATGGAAAATTTTAGCAACCTATTAAAATGCTCTTCAAAGAGAAGGAAACATTCATAGTTGCATGTTAAATGGAAAACGTCAAGGTTTGTTGTACCGCATAACCAGCTAAATCAACGTATTAGGACAATTTCAGCAAAATTGCATTACTAAAAGGAGTGAAGCAATTTGTACAAACCGTTTTCTCAACTCTGTGTTTGACTACAAACAACCTGAGAACATTTTACTCAAAATTTCACAAAAGTTCAGTTGTATTCAACACGCAAAATGGCAAAATGGCGCCGCCGTGTTAAATAAAATCTTCTCTATTGGCACATTACTTCGACTCATCTGGGTTCCTGTTAACTGACAGCTGTTTCGGAAAGCCTACGCGACGGACCGCAAGGTATATCGGAAATTTAACAATAAATTAACCAAACTTAGCTATGGTTCACCTTACAGAAAATAAATCACATAGACAAGTGTTTATGGTACTTTCACCCATCCTATGGCAGTAACAGCCGGGAAATTATAGCCACAAAAGATCTACAACTACCCATACTACCTTTCGGTCTTGTCGCGTAAGCTCGAGGCTTTAAAATCCCGACAACATTTTAAAATTGAAATAGCTATATAAGCACAACCCTATACAAGAAGCAAATTTCTATTATATACCAAAAATAATAAGCCTTAATAAGCCTATCAACACAATTAGCCGAGATTGTTTTAAGAAATTAACCCTTTGAATCACTTTGTGAGAGGTTGCCACGAACTCAACCTTTAACACTTTTGACTTCAGGAGTAAATGAGTTATAAAATTCAGAGGTTTGTTCGCTACATATAAGATAAAATGACAACAGCATTTGGAAATTCACTGTTCTTGCTACAGGTAGCAATGATCCTGCCTTCAGGTGTAACAGTGAAATCAAGAAGCCCGGATACTGTAGAAAACTCTGAAACGCATTTGCCAGTGACGTCATAAACCTTCATTCTGCTAGTGAACTGTTGGTACACTAGTAGCGCGCAGTTTAACGGGTCAGCGGTAATACGCAGGGGATGACCCAGGCTCTCCTCATTCCACAGCGGTTGCTCTCCGAAGCAACGGGCGAACTGACCATTGGAGTGGAAAACTTTCAAGCATCCTTGGTTTTCCACCTCGTTGCTGTCTGAGAAAATGAATTTGTCCTTTAGAAACACTCCCTTTTGAGGGTGGTTCAAGCCGCGGTTTCCCAGGGGTAGGTCGATTTTTCGTTCATCCCTCCCAACAAATACATCAGGAGCTTCAAAGCTATTAGTGTAGTAAACTGCAATGATGTTCTTACATGCATTTGAATTTGAGGCAAACGAAGTGACGTGAGCTGGCCCTTTGAGATTGCCAATGACACGCAAGTGCTCACCGGAAATACCCATCTCAAGAAGGCAACCATTTCCGGTCGACGGCGAATATTCAGCCAATGCAAAAGTGTTGCGTGACACAAATGTCACACCATACACCTCCAGTGATTTGCTACCGTAAGGCTTAGCAACGTGACGTAAAAATTCGCCTTTGGGGTTAAAAATGTGAATACAGTTATTGCCACGATCAACAACAGCAATGTGACCTTCTTCACTGACAGACAAGGCCCAGGGACGAAACTTCTCTGACAATGGGCTCGGGGGAATTATGACGCGAAGAGCTTGTCCCGGTTTCCTCTTTAGCTCTCCTTGGGAAGAAAAACGCCGCCTTGGCCCATCCTCGATGCTGCGCTTGCTGCGCGGATTCTCTGCCTCTTTAACTCTACTGCACTCCACTCTACCGAGCGGCTGTTTGAAGCAATCGTCGTTCGGCAGGAATAAAATCTCGCTCACACTACTCTGTTGATCCTCCATAAGTGCGCTCTTGCGTCCCTTAACCGCTTGCAGTTGCGCGTGTACTTGACTCATCAACAATTTGTCCCTTCTCCCTTCCTTAAACTTTCCGTGGTTCACCTCAACAACTTGGATGACGTGGTGGGCTTGTAACGCGAAATCCGCGATTTCCTGTAGCCGGTCTCGCTTTTCGGCTTCAATGACTCTATCCACTTCTTGATAAAGTTCCTGTTCTTTGTTTCGGATGACCTCTACTATCGCTTCAGCGGTGCTTTGAATTTCTTCTTTGACGCGCTCCTCCTGTAGCGATAGAGACGCGTGAACGCCGTGTTCCATGTCTTTGATGTCGGTCGCCAGATCATTACGGTATTCTTGGGTATATGTCAATAATTCATGCATCTCTGGATTCTCGGACTCCTCGCTGTGAGCTGATCTTGAAAATGTATTCGGCGATCGAACGAAGTGATCCTGTCCATTGCTCGAAACCTCGACCAAATGTCCCTTGGTCGGTAAACCGTCAATGCCATTATTTGTCAGGGAAAATTCGTTCTCATCTATTGGACAGTGAACGGATGTCGTCGGTTTGTTCACGAGTTTCGTATTTTGAAGACAATCAGTACAAATATTATGCGAACACGGAAGGCATTTGACTTCAAATTGCGTGTCTCCGCATGCGGAACATTCGCGTTTCGGGCAATTTATCAGCCGAAAACTCGTCGCCATTGCTAAGGCCTGAAAAGTGAGAGCTTTAAAGGATCGCTTGTCGATTTAAAGCTCAGAAATATTAAAGAAGAAATGGTATTAACGATGTTATTAGGATGTAATTATATCTCAACCGGATTTGTCCTTGTCCATCCCAACCGACCGCAGTCACGTATTCAATCAACCATGTGGTTCCTTACCATGATTATAATCTCATTTCTCCTTACAGTGTCTCTACGTTATCGAGTAGACAGCTTATAAGAATAACGTAAACCATCAACTCCACGTCATTGTCTTGATAAATCAAGAGATTCTTAGAACTTAATATAAAAAATGTATTGTCTGCAGTTAGGAGAACTACTATTTCGATCTTAGGGCAGAACAGTGAAAGACAGGAAATTACAGGAATAGTGACAATTGATTGATGATTATTACACAGATATTTCATTCACAAAACAACGATATATATTATACTTTAAAGGTTGCACCTTTTTACGGAGTACGTTTAAAAGACCAAAAATTTAAGACTGTTAATTTCTAAACACACAAAAGATAATGTTAATGTCAAGCATTAAAATCACATCACCTTCAAATGAATTTAAATCACAACCCGCTAAATTATGATAGCTTTCACTTTTTCTTACATAATTTAGGTAATTTAATTAATGGTCTTTGGTCAAGTTCCTTTCAGCTCATTCTTTAATACCGACTGGTTATGAAATTAACACATTAGTAAAATATTCACATAATGGTTGAAAAACGGGTAGAAAAAAACAAGAAGGATGTGGTTATACGCAGGACAAGATTAAAACGGATTACGCCGAGAGAAGTTTGATCTCTGTCGGCTGACAGTAGACTGCGAGTAGTCTCTAATTTTGGCACGCGCGTCTGTATTTCGCTCCCCCCCAATCGCCATCGCAGTGTAACTGACAGAGGCTCATTAGACAAGAGATTCTTGCCACTTTTTTCTCCCATTTCCTGCGCGGGCTAACATGATTAGCGGATTTATTTGATTAATAGATCAACCGATGAAAATGTCGTGCTTTTTTGAAGGCTTGTAACACACCGCAAAATAGATTGATAAGGAGGATTTGTCCATGTTTTCTGTTTTAGTGGCCTTATTATAAGAACCTTCCGGCTAGTTTCGCCAGTTGGCAGAAAGTGCAACAAAGCAACAAAACCAACGAGCTCAAACTTCACCTTCCGGTTTTTAAGGTTTAATTATAAAGAAAAGGCCTGAACAAACAGTGATCAGTCAGAATCTGTTTATGGCAAAAATACTGCATAACTAGAGAACGTTGAAGAATAAAAATTGTTTTCCTTATTTGTTATGATTATATCAAGGCTTGTTAACCAATTAGCAAAACATTCAAGAAATTTCGGTAGGAACGTAAATGGAATACAACGTCTGTTGCCCCCGGGCTGTTGCCATTGTGAGAAGCAGTTCCAGAACTTTCACGGCTTTTGTATTACAGCGGGTTCTTTGAAGGAAAGACATTTTTTATTTTCTTCCTGCCGGGCGGAAGCGTTTTTACCGAAAGGAAACTTGCGACTGAGTCTTTTTGGTAGCAAACTGTGTGGCTCATCTGCAAAACAATCACGCGCAACAAAGGTTTCCCAGGCCGCTGCTTTTTCTGTAAAACACTGCTGACTGGACACAGCCAGACAGCGTCGTCCCATATGCTACTTTGAATATTTTTTAGGACATGTGATTTTCTGGTTCGCCGCCATTCTGAATACCAAAATGGCCCTGGGTCGAAAATAATCTTTCGTGAATACGACAAAAACGAAGAACGAGACGGTTGTGTCTCGCAAATTTTGTTTTCGAGTACTCGTTGCAAGCAAAGTTCTCGTGCATCTTTTGACAGTATTTGACGTAAATACTTTGGGAGAGAATACACGAGTGTTTTTTTTTCTTTACGAGTGGCTCTATAAATACGGTACAGTATATATAGAAACAGTGACATAATATTTTGTTTCCTTAAAAAAAAATAACCTAGGATAATTTATCGTGTTAATTGCTATGAAAGGTCACTTTCCAGTCAAATTTTGTGTTGCGACAACCAAAATATCATCATAACAATAATCCCCCCACCCCTCCCATGCAACATCTCCCCCTCATCATATCACTTTAAAGGAGCTATGTCAGGGCGTTTTCATTCATTTTTCTGATCTGAAAAAAATATTTTCTCATTGAAAGAAGTCTGAAAATAATAGTTTCCTAAGGTAGAAAAACACCAAAGAAGTAATAATAAACCAAAACTAAACAAGGATGGTTACGACTGAGGGAGATTACGACGGATTACGAATGACAAACTTGAAAAAACTTGCCAATTTTTTCAAGATGCGTTATCCTTGACGTACCATCAGATCTTGAGAACTCGAACTCCCATAAATAATCTGTCTGCCCGTGTTCGCTCAATTGAAGATTTCTTCAAGCTAAGATTTTCGAGTTACAACCAAGTGACCAGGGGCGCTTTCCATTTAACCAAACTTTTGGGTTCAACCGGTTGAAATGCAAATGGGACGCGCGGCCGGATACGCTGGAAATTTTCTGGAACAAATGGACGACCGTCGGAGACACTTCACTTTTTCCGTTCCAGCCGGTTGGAACACAAGCGGCCCAAGCTCAAGATGAGAGAAGACGTCATGACCTTTGCTATATGGCGTGTTGTGTTACAAGGCTCTCGATTTACAGACTTTGTATGGGAAATTCACTTTCGTTCTCAAAATGCTAAATAAAGTTATGAATGTGGAAATTAACTTCACTTAACTCTATAAATCGAGATCCTTGTAACACTACAAGCCTGATAGCAGAGCCATGTCGTCTTCTCTCGTCTTGAGCTTGGGCCGCATGTGATTGTCTGGCACGGAAACTACTCTGCCATTTGCACAAAATTTTCATTTCTGCTGCTCGCGCTGCAAACTCGTCACCTTCGTACTGTAGACTCAAATTGTTTTACGCCCTATTTCATCTTCTGACAAAACAACAAGAAGCTGCTATTGAAACAAAGTCAAAATCATTTCCGCTACTCAACAAAGTTTTAATTTCTCGTCAAAACTGTCCACAATGTCAGAAAGAAGTGGAAATGCCAACTTCCATTTGTTGGCTTCTTGCGCCATCAATGTTTTTGATTTACCAATGACATTGCAAGTTTGGAACTGAAAACGAGGCTCTAAGCCTGCATGGAAAAATCCTTTCCATTTGACACGAAAAGTTTCTGGAATTTCAAACCGAAAAATTCTGGCTAAATGGAAAGCGCATGCAAAATTTATAGAACGTCTAGATTACGGATCAGTTTGTTGAAATTTACTTTATTATAGTGGTCATGACGACATAGACAAGTATTTCTGTAAATTTTCTTTAGTAGTGTTTCTATTTTTCAGTGTGCAATCAGCAGTTGCTTATTTCAGATGATAGCAAAAGCTTGGATTATCTCGGAATTTTTTCGTTCGAGTTTAAGGGATTTTCTATCCTGAACCAGTGACCCAACCAGAAGCTAGAGAAAGATCTGTGTTAGACTCTTTTTCCACTTTTCCCGCTAAAGAAACAAATCGGTTCTTCACTTGAGAGTGGTGACTCGTATCAGTTCTCAAAACACTCCAGGGGACGGGAAAAAGGGAGACTCTAGGAACGAGGCTGAAACACCACTTCGCTTTACTCGCAACCAGTCCCCCCTTGTTTAAATTAAATCAACATCGGCTGGTTGGAGTTGAGCTTTTTCGTCACAAATCCACTTGTCCATATCAGCCGGGAGTACCTGCGCGCTACGACAAAGTGCCGACGAGAATGGAGTTAAAAGCTTAAGTAATTTTTTAAGGCAGAGCCCGCGTCTTTCTTAACCAGCGGTTCCCATACCTTCATGTGTTCCTGCAATCTCGTACCTCTCACAGCGGGACCCCACAGCGGTCAAATGCCGACGTGTGCGCAGTTCCCGCCAGAAAAATGTCGAAAGTTTCACTTTAACCGCAAGACTTAACGTCATTACTGAAAACTTGAGCTTTTTACTTTGAGAGACTAAAAAGCCAGAGGACTCTGAGTACGAGATTGGCATGTGTTCAGAATGAAGGAACGGGCATCGACAAGTTTTATCGGCACGAAATTTGGTTTATCGAGACATTTTATGTACAGTTTTCATACGAACTTCGCGCTCGTAAAAGTCTGAACTGATTCAAACTTCAAGGCTATGAAAAACCAGAAGTGACTTTTTTTGCGTTTGACCACTGAGAACTCGTACCCAGAGGTCAGCGGGGTTATAACAGCGGCCAAACGCAAAAAGCTACGTCATATCCAGTATTTCAGAGCCTTGAAGTTTGAATCAGTTCAAAAGTCTACGAGCGCGAAGTTCGTATGAAAACAATGCAGGACATGTCCCGGCAAACCGAATTTCACGCCGGCAAAACTTGTGCATGACAGTTACTTCATTTCCAACACGTAGTCAACGTAAAAAGCTAAAGTTTTGAGACACAGCATTAAGTTTTGCGGTTAAAGTGAAACTTTCGACATTTGTCTGTATTTTCCTTTGCAAAATTATGGCGGGACTGCGCACGCGTCGTGCGTTTGACCACTGTGAATCAGCGGGGTGGTCGCTGGCCAAAAAGCCAGAGGACTCTGATGTTCCTGAAAATTGAGATTGGTCAGGAAATTGCCGTATGAATGAATAATTGTGAAGGCTGTTCGCGTTAGCCTTTAAAATGTACCAAAAGTCAAAAGTCTTTGCGTTCAGTTGCTTTCTTAGACAAAAAGGAATTGGTCAATGGTGAGAACTTTTGAAACTTTATTTTCATTTGCTGTCGAAGGACAGATAAAATATACGTTGCATATTAATTTCTAAGGATATTAAGAAAATACGCATTTAAATAAATTGCATTGATACTTCAATATGTGCATATACTACATTTACCTGTCAATTATTATTATTACTATTAGCAATTTATTGAATGGTGATTATTACAAACGTGTATTCATAAAGGAGTGCATGTAGCACTTTCATATTGTACCGACATAATGGGCCAGTTAAATGTCGAGAATGACATTGAAACTATAGAAATACATGGATTTGTGATACATAGAAAATACTGCCCTTATTCTAAATATTAATGAAATATGATCATTAGTAAAATGAATTTCAATATCTTAAAAATTGAAAGATGTACTTAATTAAGAAACAGAAAACATCTCACCTGTTTCTGTAGTTAGAAAAAAACGAGAAGTTTGGGATAACCACATACTGTGTTCTGAAAATAAGTGATACAAGAGTACATTTTCACTGCTGTTTCGAGCTGACTTCTATAAAATACTATATATAGAAACTCTGAGAAAATAGCTTCTGTTTCCTTTAAACCATAATCTATGGATAGTTTCCTGTGTTAATTTCTATTAAACGTTACTTCCCAGTGAAATTTAGTGTTCCAGATGGAAAAATAACATGCAAAATATCATTATAATAATTTTCCTTCCCTCGAAATTTCCCCCACCACCACGAAGGACTCCTTATATTCCCTCGTAGTATTACTTAACATTCTCAGTCTCTCAATATTAGTATCATTCAAAGTAGATGCTTTCTCGAATTTCAAGAGTTTTCAATTCGCATTTTCAGCCTAGAATAAGGATTACACATTTAACTTGTGTATCAGCAAGCGTTATTAGCTATCACAGTGCAATTTTCTAAAACAAAATTATATTCCTCTTAGTATTATCTGGAATATGGAACAAGACTAACTATCTACCAATCAAGAGCTCAAGCAAACAAAATGCAACTTGCAACTGTCTCCTGCAAACTTCCACGCCGGCTTGACGCTCGTGCCCCGCTTTCATTTTATTACATTCTTTTTCTCATATCAACTGGTTCCTTGCGGTTTTTATCACAATTGGCCAGATATTAATTATTTGGTTTTGGTTTCGCGAGAGTAGTTTAACAAGCCCTCTCTCAGTGATTTTTTGTTAATACACCAAATGGTCACTTCACAACATTTTTTGTCAGCTTCGTATTTTGACACTTGAGGAGTTTCCCTCGTATCCTTTTCCAAGTCGAGCCTTGCATCATTTCAATATGGCGAAGTGTATTTCTCAATGTTGAATTTAGGCGCTTTTTAAAAAGAGTGAAAGGATTTTTTAAAAAATTATACTTCGGAGGTTGCACTATTCGTCCTGTTTTTCAAAGAGCTGTTCTCTCCACCGTAACTTCGATCTACCGACGTTATCAAAGGTGTTTCTTCATCTTGGACCACGACTTGAATGCCTGACTGTTTGGCTTGTCTGTTCGCTGCATCCAGCTCAAGACGAGAGTATTTCTCCTTGAACAGCAGCAACAGAGGAATGCAGCCGGCACAGATACCCACCATACACCAGTTCATCCAAATGGTGCCTGTAAAGGGAGGACAGTGAAACAAAATATGATGCCGGGGGATTTCTACCTTAACGCACATTAACTTAAATGCATGTTTTCCTTTACTGTTCTCCATTCATTTCGTATCGAACTAGTAAGGAGAATTTGTCTAAATATCAAGACATCTTATCCTTGGTGATCACTTTCTTTATTCTCATCACTTGAATGTTTGAACAAGTAGTGATAATGTAAGGAGAAATTTCATTTTCGTCACTGTTAGGGCTTAAAGGGTTAAAACTAGGCAAGCGAAGTGCACACGGATAGCCTGTGAACAGGCTCTCTAGTTGGGGAGAGGCCAGAGCGAAGAAAACAAAGGGTGAGAACGAGTCTCCCCTCCCTATGCTCTCGGCTTATCCCTTGCCGAAGCCTCTTCACAGGCTCCACAGAAAATAGGAAGATAATCAAGATAATCAATAATCAATCAAAATAATCAATCTTGATTTTCTCAAAGGGAGAACAAACCATCACAAGTTCTAAGCGATTTTCCCAAGGCAAGAGAAAAAAAAACTGTTCCACTCTATTTTTGTTGGCCTGTCTCTAACAGTCGATGTAACTGACCGTTAGTCAACGGTCCGGAACTCAGTGTTCAATCTAGGCAGCGTCTTTGCGTCATTAACGCGGTAAATTATATCCTGACGCAAAATGAAATTATCGTGGTGTCATACTGACGCAAAAAAAGGAAAGAAAACAAGTTACCACACATACAAAGTAGCAGGCATTCAGCAATAAATAAAAGTAAAAACACGTGCTTACGAGTACTTTTTGTGTCGGGCGTTCCACGCAATTCCGAGAGAGAATAGAGCCCCCATTTCGACATTTTGCAAGCGTTGCTTGGGTCACCAGTGTTTTTCACGGTTCGGTTATTCTTCTTTGTAAAATTAATATGAAACGACAACAAAAACTAACATTTTTTTATTGAAAAGAGAATGGCCATTGAACCTCCTGAGAACGATGAAGAAGGACCGGAGAAGGATGGTGAAAGATCAGAAGAGAGTTCGATAAGTATCACTACAAGTCAACTTCACGAGCCAACAGCTTCAGCAACAACCACAACTGTTCCTGACCCAGACCATTTCTAAAATGACCCAATTTAAAATGACATGTGGGACATATGACCCACTTTGATTAATTTCTAGATTGAACACTGGGAACTTTGAACCAGTTGCAAGTTTTTGGTCAGCGTTCTGGTTAGTTCACCGCGTTGTTTGCGTTTGTTATGATTGTTCAGAGCAATTACGTTCAAGTGGTGTTACGGCATGCTCTCAATTGAAACCTAGCCGGGTTTTCTTACCTATCCCAGGGATCATCAGTGCCGCCAAAAACAACAAGCAGGCAACGTGATTAGATGTCGTCACCACCGCCATGGGTATTCCTTCAGCGATA
>Ga0126336_10000515_pt1 | contig 16146 bp, 12 predicted proteins | sample SidCmetagenome_FD_92530 | JGI IMG/M metagenome (GOLD analysis project Ga0126336, IMG submission 92530) | Coral microbial communities from El Islote,Puerto Morelos, Mexico - Siderastrea C C metagenome | ecosystem: Host-associated > Invertebrates > Cnidaria > Coral | place: El Islote,Puerto...
GGTGATGCTCACCTACCAATCAGTCGCTTGATATGCATTGAACAGACTCACAATGGGACAGGAGGAAGAGTGCTGTCACTGGAGTACTTACAAAAGGTAACACTGCTCTTGTAATGAAAGATAGTTAAATAGTCTTCACATGGATGCAGCTCATAGCTGCTGGAGCTAGACTCAGTTTTCTGTTAAGGACGTTCATGCGAAACACTTCTACAACAGTCAGATATTTTTCATACTTCTCCTACAGTCAGATAATGAGTTAACTATGTCAGAAATACAAACACATTGGGGGGTCATGCACTGACTTCATTTTTGAAATAAAGCTAATGAAAAACTACCCTAATTTTGACAAATCGGTCCTCGTAACTCGACATGGCCTCAGTGGTTGTTAGTTTAAAAATAATAAAAATGATTCACTGTAGATCTACTTTCTGAGTCAAATTTCTTTTAAGTGGGACTGTCAAGTAAATAACTTGAACTGGTGTCATCCTTTTGGCTGAACTCAACCTTTTAGATGGGCTTTTGCCAACACTGTGCAGCTAAAATAATAGCCGAATTCAATGATGCATGGGCAGAAAAGTTGAAAAAATTCAAACTTCCACCACACAGATTTTTTTCAATTTTTCATAAAACGTAGATAATTGATAAAGAAAGTGATCTATCAAAAGAAAATCTGGCATCACCCGAACATTTAAGAGAGTTAAACCCGTGCATAGATACTAAAATGCCCACCAGTGCTATATATCTCTACATTTGTTCAACAGCGCATGCACGCTCAACGCATGGCATGGCATGACATCGCTTTGCCAATTGCGTGTGCAGTAAGGATGCACAGAAACAATTAGTGCGAATGTCCTTAAATGAATCCTAGTCAATCACAGGATAACCAGCATGAAGTGACCAGAGTGTTACTACTGATCCCCCTTGGATAAGATACTAGCCAATCACTAAGTCCCCCCCCCTCCCCAATCATGTTCTTAGGTTTTCGCTTATGTTTCCCCAACAGTTTACTGGTACCTATTTATACATCTGGGTAGGGAGACTGACAGAGACAATGTGCAGTTCCAATAAATATCCATATACCCACTGCTTGGATGGTCATTGGAAATTCTGAAGGGGAGGGGGTCTTAAAGGGCAAAATTCTTAAAGCAAAGTATGAAGCTAAACTGGAATTTCTAGGGGGAGGGGTTTGTACGAAAAAACCATCCATGAGGGAGGTATGGATTTTTTATTTTTCTGGAACTACACAATGTGGAGGAAAGTTTCTCCTCTACGGATACAATGCGACATGATGAAGACACCAGCCTTGAACCACTGGCACTCCAACCTTACAAACAGAAGTCCAATCAACCACTACACCAATGCAAAGCCCTTTGAGAGGATTTTGACCAACCTGTTGATTAACTGTCATTTTGCTAGCTCAGGCATACCTTGCAAAATTTCTGAAGGTAACCTGTTAGGGAGTAACATGTCACAGTTAAACCCTTCCCCCTAAAGCAAATGGCCCATTTTGAATACCTTATTTTCCTCCAGGTTTTATCCATTTTCTTAACTCAGAAATGAACAGTTCAAAATTCCAAATCTATAATGGATACTTTATGACCTGTATGAGAAACCACCTGAAACCACCTGTGTGCGTGTTGGGGGTGCGGGGGGGTGTTGTTTTGCCTGAACTAATTAATGGCTACAAACATGTATATGGTTGGAAAGCTTTATAGGTGAATTTCTTTTCATGTCAATTAGTTTCAATCACTAAAAAATGTAGACCTGAAGTTATTAGTTAGTATAATTATATAATTATTAATCCGTCTCATTTGTTGACTGAGTGGTAACCATGGGGCATCCAGCTGCTTATATATATAGAGAGGATATTACGTGGTGGCGCAAAGATATGAATTTTTATTTTCAAGTGGTAAATGCACTGTATTTAGTGCTTACCAGACACCTAGTAGACAAGGCAACTGGGCACTTGCTGCCTAGGTCCACTGTTCCTGTTAACCCTGTATAGGTAATCAAACATTCGGAAATTGAACTTAATCCATCAATTGAGTTTGATTGTGTTTGATTGTGTTCGATTTCCGGACCAATCAAACCCAATCAAACTCAATCCCTTGGATTGAGTTCAGTTGGGTTCGGAAATGGAATTCAGTTGAATGAAGGTCATGTTATGGGGTCTGACTGCCGGTTTGGGTACTGTACGCAAGCTCTGGTAAACCTACATGTGTATACAAACAAGCCCATCGAAACGAACTCTTTCTTATCCTTTTTTACTGATTATTAAAAACAAAACTAGACTGGTGAACTTGAAACTGGACTATTCTTGGTTGTAAATCACGCGGCACTGAACAAAATGCCATTAACCAGCTGCCTCAGATAGTACAAGGATGGTTTGGTGCCTGGTATATCCAGGGCTCTCCACCATGGTCAGCAGTCCTCCAGATGCACTACTTTGACATTGCTGACAAATCCAAATTCCATATGCCCTGCACATGCCACAGTGTACATGTGCATACATTGCAAATATTCAAACATTGTTGCATAACGAATAAGAATCATCGTCTATCATGCTATCTTTGCCTTTTAGAGTACATAGTGGTCTTCAATGGGTACTACAGTACATCAGCAAGAGATGGTTTTGTTGTGGCCGCCCTTGGTTCATCCTCTGTTGATTCCTGGAAGATCATTCCTCGGTATAATCCCGCTAGTAACTATCCAAGTGATTTCTCCCTTGTTAAGGTGAGCCTACATCCCTGTTTGAAGTTGAATGGATCTGTATTCAAATGTGTAGTAGGTGTACCATACAGTAAATAAATATAAATAACCAGACATATATCTGCTAAACTTTTAGTTGAAAGGAGACACTGGCAATGGAGTAGATGCATTAAGAAGTCACCCCAAGGTTCGAAGTGTAACACCACAGAAGAGAGTGGAAAGATTTCTTAAGAGTGTTGAAGGTAAGTTTTATGATTCACTTGCAAACCAAATACTTTGGTTTAGAAGTCTGAAGCAGTCCTTTATGGTAGCCATTGCAGCTCATTCTGTTTCAAAGACAAAAAGGCAGACTTCATTGCCTTGCTTTGCTTACATGACTGCAAAGAGTAACGTCTTCTGTGTGTCGCTATCTTGGTTTGTTTCTTAATAATCTTCCAAGACGAAACACACCGACATGCACCTGTGAAAGATCTACCTTTCCGTCCAGGAGAATGATAGACCTGGTTAGTGCCCGTCAGTTTAGAGCCACTAGATTGCAAGATTTAAGGTCACCTCAACATATGCATAACAACATAAACTCTGTGTCACAGGGTTTTCAATAGGAATCTGAGTAGGTGGCAAAATTTTAGGAGTAGGCGGAGAGTGAGATTGTAGGGGGTTCCAGGGGTATGCTCCCCCGAAAAATTTTCAAAATTTGGGCCTCTTAGAATACATTTCCTGCATTCTGGAACAAGAATTAGGGTATTTGAACGGAACAGGAAACACAAATTGCCTCAGCAATTACTCAGAATTCAGGCAAGATTCTTTTGTTTTTCATGATTAAATCTTGGCCGATCCAGTGCTCGTGTTTTGTGGCGAATGTTTCTGATGTTAGTCGTAAAATATGAGGTAATTTCTCAATCAAATAGGCGGCGAGTTCATGTGAAATAGCCGGCGAGTTTCGCCGGCTGCCAGCCCTTATTGAAAACCCTGTGTTAACAAATCAAGTTTACTGTTGCGCTTCACAATACATGTAGATGTCGAGAACGGCAAGCCTTGGCACTTACAGTATTTTTCAGCCTCTCGCGAGACGAGACACTCGTCTCGCGAGAGTGTGGTAACTTACTTTTGAGCGGTACTGCCTGTGCGTCAATGACTATTTTTGTAAGATGTATTTTGTTTAATGAGCATAATGATCAAGGCACTTGTGGTGATGCAGTTGTTAGTGTACAACTTTGTTTGTAATTGTAACTGGAGAATGTATTTTTACTCTTAGTGAAAGACAGTGAATCTGACAAACAGACTGAGGGGGATGCCGACTGTGCTGAACAAGATGTTGGTTGTTGGTCTCAAAAGTGGAGTGCACGGTACAAAAACTGCCACAGATTTTCTTTTATGTAATTGTTTTATCCTCATTGTGCATGTAGACTGCATACACATGTACTGTACATGCTGTAACTTATTATCTTCCTCAGCTGTAGCCCTCCTCTGTTACCAACTATAATACAAATACGTGGAATTTTACACTGATTCAGTCCAGGAAACATGTCTAGTAAGAGCTTCTGTAAGCTAAGGTGCAATGTCTACGATAGTATTTTGATGAAATTTTGTTTCTTTACAGGAGAACAACACGATCAAGCCTTGCATTGGTAATTTTTGTGTTTTATATTATTTTTGTTTTATTTGGTCATTTTGAAGAATATTAGGACATTGTGGTCTACAGCCTGTAACTGAATCATTACATGTACAAATGTAGTTTCTTTGATCAGGTTGTGCAGACACACACATTTTACAACTTACTTCACTTAATGTCTCTGTGTTGATAATAACACAGTAACTAACCAGCTTCAACAATCCAAGTTGCACTGAACAATGATCTGTAGACTGCACAGAAAAACTTTGAAATATTGCTCATAAATAAAGCTTGATCACAGAGTCTGGTCATTCCTCCATGTGAATTTTTGCATGGAATTTTCATCTTATATGGTAACCTTAAGAACATCAAAGATCTTGCTTGTGGACCTCACATAATTCACTTGTGTGTGAATTAATCAGGATTTTACATTGATAATTTTAGAGTCACAACCTCCTCATTCAGTCTCAATTACGTCATAATCCTGGACGTAGGATTCTCAGATCTGTACCCAGACAGGTTAGACTGGATTTTCTAGTTCTACTACATGTAAATGTATGTTACTATTAGGTAAGGTTAAGTTGCACACAAGCCAAGGAAGCGCACACTGCCAGAGCTTATCTTGGTTTCTGTACATGAAGCAACTGAGAGTATTGCTACTCCCCCCTGGATGGGATGCGAGTCCATCGCAGGGTTGCCCCCAGCAGTACATGTCGCCAGTACCCATTTATACACCTGGGTGGAGAGAGACAAATTTGTGGGGTAAAGTTTCTTGTCTAAACTAAGAAACAACATGATGACAGGGACTGGGCGTCAAACCACTGACCTTCAGATCTGAAGTCCAACGCGCTAACCACTACACCACCCTGCCCCCCCCCCCCACTCTTAAAACAATAGAATTCTTTTTTTGGGAAAACTGTAGGAAACAGAATGAGATATTAAAATAAGTAATTGCTTTCAAAAGAGGCACCCTAGGATAGCCTTTAGCAAACTGCCAAAATATGGGACCAAGGTTTGGTGAATTAGGTTTGCTATATAAGAAACAATGCATAACATGAGTCTGAACACATTGTAGTCCCACACTTTGGTACAGGTACATGTTTATGTGTTTACATGAATGTTGTTTTAAGCTGTAATTTTTGTTGTTTTAGATTGTTCATGTGCTACAGGCTGATGTGCTGTGGAGTATGGGTCACACAGGTAACAAAATAAACTTTTCTTGTTATTTAAAATGGTTTCTGATGTTGTTTGCTAGAAAGATGCATTTGAACTCCTCTTCAGTTTGTGGAATAATTGTACATATAATTAATTCTATGTGTAAGTTATTAATTCACTGTTAGAGTAATGGTTTGTATATGTCACTGGAATATTATTTTAAATTTCATGTTGCTTGTTTTGTGGAAGGTGATGGAGTTAAGGTTGCCATTTTTGACACTGGTTTGCCAAAGAATCATCCTCATTTTAGAAAGGTCATGGACAGAACTAACTGGACGGAAGAAAAAACATTGGATGATGGTGAGAGAACATTCTTGATCTTGTTTTGCTAATCAACCATGCAATGTACAGTAACTTTGATGGTAACCAAAAGTACCTGGAACACAGAAACAAACAGTGGAAAATACGTGTCCAGACTTGTGAACCTCTTAGCCTAAAGATCCCCCCCTCCCTCCCTCTCTCCTCCCATTTCCTGAGATACATGTATGTTGTGCATGCACATTGTACTTTCTAAATCCTCTTAAGAGGAGTGTGCAAGTTTGTAAAATACATGCCTTTTTTATGTCTCGGTTAAGATTGCAACTGCTTAGGTTTAATGGATGTTTATAGAAACCATTTGTGGGAGATGTGGCTATCCTCTGTGAAATAATTATCTTTGAATTCCAGATCTGTGTGCACTGATTTTTGCATTTGTGATAATTGTAGGCCTTGGTCATGGTACATTTGTAGCTGGTGTAGTTGCCAGTTCACGTGAGTGCCTGGGATTTGCTCCAGATGCAGAGCTTCACATCTTCAGAGTGTTTACTAATAGCCAGGTAATCTTTGTAAAAGCAGCAAAAGATAAAAAAAAAATGAATTTTTGAACATCTCCAGGTTGCAGGTGCAAGGGGGTTGTGAAGGAAGCTAAACAACAATTTTCCTAAATCTATATTGTTTGGCAGAATGCCAAAACAACCCTTAGGATCAACCTGTCTAGTGTGATTATGTACACGTAAGTTTAAATGGCTTTGTTTCTATTGATCAACAGGTGTCATACACTTCATGGTTTCTTGATGCATTCAACTATGCTATTTTGAAAAAAGTTAATGTTCTAAACTTGAGCATTGGGGGGCCAGACTTTATGGACCAACCTTTTGTTGACAAGGTTTGTAACTACTGCATTGCTTACATGTACACATATTGAGCATTGCATATTATTAGTGACTGAATGTGAAATGCAAGTTCAACAAAATAAACTTTGTACATGTATGGATGCAAATATGTTGTGGCTCAAATTTTTCTTTGGTTTAAAAATTTTCAAACCAGTTTAATTTTCATTTCCTTTCTCTCAAATTCATTACCATAAACCAAGACAAAGGAAAATCAAAATTAATCAGTTTTGAGAATTTTCAAGCCAAAGAAAAATTTGATCCACAACATGTATACTGTTTATATGTACATTGTAAAACAGTCTTGAGTCTCGTAGTCTTTATAAAATTTCTTGAAACTGTCGGCATAAGAAAACCTGCACATGTTCATCATTGGAGATTTACATTTAATGCGCTAAGTCTTGTACAGTGTGTACATGTATTTTGGTACAGTATGAAACCATGTTCAGATTTATGATCCCAGATGTTGTGATAAAGTGTTGTCTTAGACTCCATAAATCAGCAAGTGTTTCCACAACTCCAGTTTTTAATAAAACATGATATGATGTTTATTGATTGTGTCACCAGGTCTGGGAGCTCACTGCAAATGGTGTAGTAATGGTGTCAGCTATTGGCAATGATGGACCACTGTACGGGTAAGAAACCACTTGTATTTCAAGTTACTACGTCTTAGTACAGGCAGCTACCACCTCCTGGTTTGATCCAGTTCAAGTGTTAGTAGTTCTATGTATATGAACCATAACGTGTCCATGAACTGTTACAAGCCAAACTTTATCTTAAGGTTACTCCGGACCTTCGCAGGTGCCCTTGGGTAAAATATTCGTGTACGTGCCATTTTAAAGGAAAACATGGCAAACTATATATTGTTGGAAAGCTTAATAAATGTAGATTTCGGAAGAAAATATAAATTGCCCGTTTCTTCAATTCCGCAAAAGAAAATCTCAAACAACCACGAAAATGACCATGTGTCATTCAATTGAATTAACAGGGTATCAAATCCAAGCGCATTCGCAAAATAACTGCGCAGTGTTAATCGCAAAGGATCAATCATCAAAAGTGTGTCAGCATTTTTCGATGTTCGGACTGGTTATCTTTTAATTTATTTGTCAAGTTCGAGCAGCAAAGAGTGCGCGATGGGCATTGCATTGAAGATCGCCGCGGGTGAAATATTATAAATTTCCAAAATCTCCAACACACTTTTGTTTCATAACATCTAAGGAATGTTCAGGCCAAATATCACATAAATCTGCTGAATTTTTGTACCCTATTAATTCATTTGTTTGATTGAATGACGCATGGTCATTTTCGCAGTCATTTTTGCAATTTTCGTCTGTAGAATTAAAAAAAAGTCGCCATTCATATTTTTTTCCGAAATCTACATTTATTAAGCTTTCCACAGATATATAGTTTGCCATGCTTTCCTTTAAAATGGCATGTATACGAATTTTTTCCCAGAGGACACCCGCGAAGGTCCGGAGTAACCTTAAGTAACCTTTTTGTGTCCAGTTGCAGTTCAGTTTTGCATCAGTTTTACGTTGTGAAAATGCTTTTTTATTGTTGGATTAATTAATGCACATGCTATTTACAGGTAATAAACATATAATTTGCAAATTGTTTATAATGTATTTTACATGTACATTGTTTGTGCATTTTTAATGCTTCATTAATTTCTAGTATATTGTACTGTAAGTAAGTAGCTGAAACAGCCATCATCATTAATTTTGGTGTTTGATCATCATCAGTTGACAGTTTTGTCTTTCTTTTCATCCTGTAGAACTCTTAACAATCCTGCTGATCAGATGGATGTTATTGGTGTTGGCGGAATCAACTTTGAGGATCACATTGCAAGGTTCTCTTCCAGAGGAATGACTACTTGGGTAAGAATGTACCAAATTCAATAACTCCTTAAGAAAATTATTTTACTTGCTGTGTTTTATTTTGGGTCATGTAACAAGACAGTTCTTTTGGTGAATCATTAGCTAGGGTTTTCCATTTGTTCTGTACACAAAATTAAATGAAAAGGTTCATGCACATCAAATTTTTTAAACTTTCAACAGGGCAATTCAGTGCACATAAAAGTGGCTGTTGCACATTGGCTTCCGATCTGTCCTCTTTCTTGATTATGTCTGCACAAAACAATTAATAAGGTTACATTTGCAGTGTACAGGGACGCACATGTAATACTGTAAAGTACAAGTGCATGTAAATGTATTAACTGGTTGTCTAAACTAGGTAACCTGTGATGAGGACCACTTTTCATTTATGTTATTATTTTTTCCTTGTGTTGCCTTCAGGAGCTTCCAAGTGGATATGGCAGAGTCAAACCAGATATCGTTACATATGGTTCTGGAGTGCGAGGTTCAAGCCTCAAGTATGTACAGATTAATGTTCCAGATAGAAATCCAAACAAAATTGTTTCATTTTTTTTTGGCTTGTCTCAGAGTTTGGCTGGCTGAAACATGTTTTCTTTTTGTCCTTCATCAGGGGTGGCTGCCGCTCATTATCTGGCACTAGTGTTGCATCACCTGTTGTTGCTGGTGCAGTGTCTCTTTTACTGAGGTAAAGATTTGATCTATCTTAGCCTATATAGATGTCATTTTCTCACCATATAAATGTCTGATATAAGAATTATCATACAGAATTTAGCAATATGTACAAAGGGAGTAGGCATGTAATGTATATTTGTTGTGCATTAGACTACGGCAAAACCTCGTGCGCTGCCATTTTGTTTTCCCCAATTTACCCTGGTGGGACAAAAACCGCAATTGCGGCGCTGCCAGAAGACACCAAACTCTGCGGCCAATAAGACATGGTAATGCCTCTGCAATAAGACAACAATTCAACTAATTACTGTCGTTCTGGAACTGTTTGATTTTACATTTATGTCACCTGTATGTCACCTATATGCACTGATGATGCCAACCTTGAGATCACATTGCTTTGGAAGGGTGATTGTGACCACTTGATGATCAGATTAGCAGCCTTGTCAAAATGTGTTGGTAGCTGGCAATTTTGCCATCTACCTGTAGGCAGTCATTTTCCCGCTTGCTTCACACTGGTGTTCCTGAGGAACCTCCTAGCAGACCCAGTCCTTGCTCCCTACTTCTTCTTTGTTGTTGCCTGCTACTACAAATCATTTTGACAGGGCTGGATTAGGTTCAGTTTCTTTTCAGAAGAGGTGTTCATTTTTGTAAGGTGTCTGTTGGATTGCTCACTATGTGTTTGTTGTTACTAGTGCTGTTCAACATCGAGGGAGCACTGTGAACCCAGCCAGCGTCAAGCAGGCGCTGATGGCCTCAGCCCGTCGTCTTCCAGGATTCAACATCTTTGAACAAGGTACGTGTAACCATGTGTTATACTTTTACTGTAAGGACAGTTTGTAATAAAATCTGATTACCTCACTATATTCAGCTTTCCAATCTTTTAGCCAACAACTGTCCGTGTAGTGCAGTACATTATTTGTGCTTGCTAACTAATCTGAATTATTCCATTTTGTTTTATTTCAGGTCATGGCAAACTTGATCTCATCAAAGCATATCAAATTCTCAGTAACTACAAACCTCAAGCCAGGTAAAGTTTTTGTCCATTCAGTGTTTTTTAACATGATTGCAATTTTTTGTCAGTTTCACTAATAGCTTTACAATAAGTTTATCTACCCCCAAAGAGGCTTTTCACAGATAATTTACAAAGCAGTAAAGAAATATGGAGTGAAATTTTTTCACATCTTTTGAACACAAAGCTCTGGAAAAAGCTTGTTAACTAGAGACAGAGTCCAGATACGATTTTTTAAAATCCAGCACGATATTCCTAATGTTACTGACAGGGCATGATCTTCGTGCACCACCTTCTAGTTACATTGCGTTTCTCTTGCAAACGTGAGAGAGGTGCAATGCATTACATGCAAATCTCCTGGCCGTGATAAGGTTAGCATGAAAGTACCTGTACTTTCACTCTAACCAAATTTCATTACTTCGCAGTCTGAGTCCTGCTTACATAGACTTGACTGAGTGTCCTTACATGTGGCCATACTGTACACAGCCTATCTACTACAGTGGAATGCCAACTATTGTTAATGTGAGTACATGCACACATAGTACTTGTGTTTTGACTAATCTTGAACCTGGAGCGTACTTTCCAATCTCTACTTTGTGATTGCTGTCGGAGTTTGGGGTGGAGTGGGAAAGAGATAAACATATTTTTGTCTGCTTGTAAAGTCTGTTGTATAAAGTCACAAAATCCACAATTTGATGATTTAACTAAAGGCTCCTACATTAAGGTTTTGAAAATTATTTTCTGTATTTTGATTGTTTGGATGTTTCTTCCAACAGATCACCATTCTTAATGGAATGGGAGTAACTGGAAAAATTGAAGGAGAGGTGAGCTATTTTAAATTTGTATAATTGTTCCTTTGTCAGTTTATGCCATCATCTTTTGTCTGTTTTACTTGAAAGTGGTTTAGCAGGTCACTGGTTTAGTACATAATTTTGCAAAGGTTGAATGTTGTAGTTTTGTAGCAATCCTTTCCCAACAAAATGGTCCTGGTAGTTTGAAACTGTGCATGTAGCAAGCTGTAGGGAAGTACTACTATCGGAACCAAAGCACACAGCAATGAACATCAGCATTGTTGATGTTTAAATGCAAATATTATCTGACAGTAACTGTGAACATAATGTTTCACCAACAGCCAACATGGCATCCATACCTGCCACAGAATGGAGACCACATCCAGGTAAGGTCGTCATTGTTTCGTTATTATCTTGCAATGTACACTTAGATTTTAGGAATTGTTGTTCAAGAAATATTTTGAAGCAGTGAATGTAGCTTACTGCTGTAGTCTTTGCAGCTAATTCCTTTTAAAAACAAAAAGGCACAATTCATTGTCTTTCTTTGTTTACTTAGCTGCACAGAGTTATGTCTTTTGTGTGTCGCTATCTTGGTTTATTCTTTATCTAATATCCTGAGACGAAGCACACCCACATAATTATTAAATGTTTTTTATTCGTACCAACTTAGGGAATTATCTTACTGAGTAACTACGATTTTCAGTTGTGTGAGGCACGAGAGAAATTTGGTCACACAGTTTTAACGTTCAAGTTACCATCTTGTCAAGGGCAACTTGCTCCATTTCCAAGGGAGACTGCAGGAATCAATCACGTCCGACAATTCCTCGCACACTTTATCGCTGAATGACATAGTCTCTCTTGGAAACAGAGCAAGTTGCCCTTGACAGTACTTGAATGTTAAAACTATTACGACCAAACTTCTCTCGTGTCTTACTCAACTGAAAATCATAGTAGGGAACTCCTGTAAATTCTTCATATTTCTTCATAGAGGATGTCGTGTAGTTTTACTGAAGTGTATCATTCTCTTTAGGTTGGTTTCTCTTATTCGTCTGTTCTGTGGCCATGGTCTGGGTACCTAGCTGTTGTCATCACACCAACGAAAAAGGCAGAATCATGGGAAGGCATTGCACAGGGTCACGTGTCACTCACTGTTGTATCGCCACCACAGGTATGTGTCTGTCAATCACAGAATGTGTTCTTTATTATTTTATAATCTGTGCTCTTGGTTTTATTAATTTTACATTTTGCTTTAAAATTACACTGTTTCAAAGCCTAGTATACCTGAACAATCTTATGGTAATATACATTTCGAAAGTGACACTCACTGATTTCACTTACCACACCATTCCAGATATTTGTAGGACTCCATTAATTGAATGGGGATAGCAGTCTGCTTTCTAGCGGCAATTTGTTGTTTTCTTTGCCATACTGTACTTGTTTGTTTTTAACCTACAGGAGTCTGACATTGAACCCAGGAGATCCACTATCAAGCTGCCAGTTCGTGTCAAGGTCATACCCACCCCTCCCAGGAGGTTTGTAGTTACAAAATTTAAATATGCCAGGTATAAACATGAAGCAAAACAAGACATGCAACCAGTTGTGCATGCACAAGAGCTGAGTGAGCCCATTTGCATTTAGATTTCTTACTACGCATCACTGGCCAAGGATTTAAAATCTTTATTTATTTATTTCTTTTTAATAACATGACACTTTTTTCACAAACAAACAAACTGATTACAAAAACAAAAGTTTGGGTGAAAAAGGTTACAAAATTTTGCAATACAAAAAGCATACAACTTTACATTTACAAAAAAGACATTACAAAGAATACACAGTATAAGATTACAAGGATTTAAAATCTTGGTATAAACCAAGAAGAAAGACAGAAAGTAAAACTCATATTTTTTTCTTCATACAGCAAACGTTTGCTATGGGACCAATATCACAACCTTCGCTACCCATCTGGATATTTTCCCCGAGACAACTTGAAAATGAGGAATGACCCGTTAGACTGGTAAGTGTGCCATCAGGCATGAATTTCTTATCTCTGTTTCTGGACTTTTTCTGATATTTCCTACAAGAGCAGGAATGTACATGTAAGCCTGTTGCATGAGAACACTTGGTATTAATTTTATTTATGTGCAGTATCCTGACGTAAAGTGATCTGTTTCAGGAATGGTGATCACATTCACACAAACTTCAAAGACATGTACATGCACCTCAGAAATGCCGGGTATTTTGTGGAAGTCCTTGGCTCACCGTTTACATGTTTTGATGCCTCAAAGTACAGTAAGTTATAAGCTTATTTCGTATTGTTATAATTGAATGGTGAACGGTCCTCTTTGAGGTCATATTTTGTCGGGCATTGTTGGTCTTAATGTTAATTTTTGACTGTCATCTCTTAGCCAACAAAACAACACTGGAAATTTGTAACTTGTCTTGTGGAATAACATTTTCATTGTTTCAATTTCAGGTACGCTGCTGCTTGTCGACAGCGAAGAAGAGTACTTTGCTGAGGAAGTCACCAAACTGAGAAAAGATGTGGAAGAGAAAGGACTGTCAGTGATTGTTGTGGGTGACTGGTTTAATGTGCCTGTAATGAGAAAGATCAAGTTTTATGATGAAAACACAAGGCAGTGGTGGATGCCAGATACTGGCGGGGTTAACGTTCCTGCTATCAATACACTGCTGTCTCACTGGAACATGGCTTTTAGTGACCAGGTGTATGAAGGAGAGTTTACTATTGGAGATAACAAAGGTAAGGCTGAGTGCTATTAAAGGGGCTACATCACGAGGATTTTGCTATTTTAGGTCAATTCTGTGCTAAAATCGTTATCTGGTGCCTTGACTCATCACAAAGGGCTCCTGTAAAACTATGCGGAAGATATCAAATACGTTTTTTCAGGGAGAGCTATCCTTAATAATTTTTGGTGATTTTTGAGAACATACAGTTGTACATGTAGCATCGAGATCAAAACGCCATTTTTTTCAAGTTTCAATCCATTTCCATCCTTCCATCAGTAGCAACAGACGACAGGAACCAGTTTCAGTGCCATAAGATAGTCTTTTAAGATATTTTTGGAATTCAATTGATACGAAGACACTTTTTAGCTTTTTAAAAGATACTAAAATAGCGTCACATAGCCCCTTTAAGGGTCATTGTACTGTAGCTTTTTTGTGCTCTTTGTTTGACTTCTTTACTACTCAATACAAATAATTGTCTAAATCATTGTTTCTTAAAATTGCCCGATTTGGTTAAAATATGTCACGTAAACAATGCGAAAACTTTTTATTAATATATGTTGTGCGTCAAATTTTTCTTTGGTTGGAAAATTTTCAAACCTGTTTAATTTTTAATTTCCAGACATAGGCAAAAAAATTAAACTGGTATGAAAATTTTTCAACCAAAGAAAAATTTGATCCACAACTTACACAACCTTATAAGCTTTACATGTGTTCTATTTGCTGATAGAGTGACTACCGGTAGCGGAGAGAAACGACAGCCGGAAATACGTCTGCGTTCTCAGGCTAGACTACCGGTGATTTATGGTTCAAATTTGGTTTTGGTTTAATTTTATTTTCTTTGTCAGAAAATTTAGCATTAAACCAAAACCATAACTGAACCGCAACAGTTACGTGTACCTCTAGGCAGCTCACCAGATAACACCATAAACATTTTGATTTTATTTGTAAATCCCTGTTCTCAAGAAACAAGTGCTCGCTTTCAATCACTGCCTCGGCATACAATTTTCAAATCTTATGCAAACTGAAGTTGGGTCGTGTTTGACACTTGTTCAAAATGGTGAGTAAAGGGTTAGTTTTATTTGAGTTTATCAACTGAGTAGCGAAGGAAATAGAAATAAGAGACGTCTGCGCGTAGGTTGTGAACTGAGTTGATAAGGTGAATTGGCTATCGTAAAGTAATTCAGAAGCTGAGGATTCGCTCTGGGCTAACACTCGAAACGTCAGCATCTCTATTTCTTTACGGAGGCCGATTTACCTTATCAACTCAGTTGATAAATCCAAAATGGTGGTTAGTTCAGTGCGAACTGCTGTTGCTGTGGCTCACATGGTTTTCAATCGTTCTTTTGTAGTGTTATATTCATCCGGGACAAGCATAGCCTCGTTTCCACCTGAAGGCCTGGTGATAAAACAGAAACTGAATCATCAGGGAAATGAGGTTGTAACTGGGGAGACTAAGACCGAGGAAGACGTAGCAGTCTTAGGCCTTTATCAGGTACCAGGTCCCTCGAGCGGCAGAATTGTTCTATATGGTGACTCCAACTGCCTGGACAATGCACACATGGAAAAAGGTATTTTTGCATATCGCTGAACTTCTGACACGTTCATAACATACCTGTGTTACCACCTTATCACGCACAACTCGCTTGGTCCCAGAGAGACCCAAACTCACCTGGACTCTATACTGTATGTACCTTTTTCACAGACATCTCGTTAATACAGACAGTTCTTCTGGCTAGTTAGAGACCAGAAACTCTACCTTTAGAAACTCTACCGTTAGAAACTCTACCTTTAGCTAAACATTGAACGCCTTTTAATCTCTAGTATTTGGGTGGGTGGGTTTTTCTCTCTCAAGCGTTCAAATCTTTATGTCACGTGTGACCTTTGTTTCAGTTTTGTGTAGGCCACGAAATCAGATTACCTACCTTGAGCTCACGGCTGACACGATAAATAATTCGTTCATTTAATCCTCAGATTGTTTCTGGCTGTTGGATCTTCTGCTGGATTTTACTTCAAATCAGGTCGTTTCCCCGGTGTTGAAAGACTTGAACAGCGGGTCCCCTAAAACTTCTGAATCAGTGCCAGAGAGGATGGACGGTGAGAATGCAAAACACACTGTTACAATGGCAGTTTGTGTAACTACACGCATGAGCGATTTCTTAGGTGGCGCGAACTACGCGATTTTTTCCTTAGAAATCTTTCATCAATAACCAACGATGAAAATCACGTGGTCTTTCCTCAAAAGCGACAGAACAAGTTGGCACTTCTGCTACCCCCCCCCCCCCCCCCCCCCCCCAAAAAAAAAAAAAAAATAAATTATTTTTTTTTTTTTTTAAGAAAAAACAAGATTTTTTTTTCTTTTTTTGTTTTTCTTAAA
>Ga0126336_10000516_pt1 | contig 16146 bp, 14 predicted proteins | sample SidCmetagenome_FD_92530 | JGI IMG/M metagenome (GOLD analysis project Ga0126336, IMG submission 92530) | Coral microbial communities from El Islote,Puerto Morelos, Mexico - Siderastrea C C metagenome | ecosystem: Host-associated > Invertebrates > Cnidaria > Coral | place: El Islote,Puerto...
AAAACAATTGAAGAAAAGCCTACGATCGCTTTTGTGACCGATCTACTGGCAAGTGAACAGCTTTCAGCCGTCATGTTAGCATAAACATTTTATTGACCATGACCATTGAAATGTGTCTCCGGCATGTTGATCGAGTTGAACGTGTCTCGTGTTTATGAGTAAATCATCGTCCTTAGATAACTTGTTTTTGTCGAGTTTTTCTTGAAGAGACTTAACTACACCAAACTGGAAGTTACTCTCCCGAAAATCCCCCCATGCCTTCGGAATTCCAGTCCAATGACGCCCCCCCATGTCCTCGGAATTCCAGTCGACGTAACCCCCCCCCTCCCCTTCGGAATTCCGAGATGCCGCCCGTGGTATGGGTATGGATATTTTCTGAAACCACCCAATGTACATGTGTACAGTACACATTGTGAAAATCATAGAGGTACCATAGCTCTAGTATTACATTGATTGCAAGACAACTAGACTGTTTGCAGCCCTTGTTTTTGAGTGGGTTGGATGAGTTTGAAACGCTGTCTTTGCTAGCATACATGCATGTAAAGGCAAAATCTGGGAGATGGCACAACTACTGAGGGGGTGGAGAGTGGAGTGGATATTGTGGGGTAGTGAGTGGTGACTGAGTTCACCTTTTTTCTCCATCCTGACCCAACCCCTTTAGTAGTTGTGTGCTCTCCCAGGTTTTGCTGTCCCAAAACGTAGTGCCCAAACTCATCCAACACACAGGAAATGCGGGACTGTATAGGGTCTGCAAGATTACAAAACTTACATGTACCCCTAATCTTTTAATTACCTGTACTTTAATTTACTGCAGGTGGATGATAACAAAGGGAAGTCACACTTTTTCTATGCTCACAAAAATGACAAGGATAAGTGTACCTGGGTTAGTCGCCTTCAGAGTGCAACATCAAAAGAAAAACAGAACATTGTGGCTTATAACAGTTCAAAAGGAGTCTGCTTTGAAGCACTCAAAAACATTGCTGCAGGAGAAGAGCTGATGGCACTGTTTGATAAATCATATATAGGTATTTCTGCTGGGTGTAACTGATGTTGACATTTATAATCTTGAGCTGCCATTCTAATCTAATTTGTTCTTGCTTCAGTCACAGTTTAGGACTTTATCCACAGACTCAAACAACAATTGGAACAATTCTGTACTTAAACAGCTTAAGTAACGGTTTGGAAAGAACGGTCTTTCCTTTAAGTAATCACAGTTTGGGGTTACATGCACACGTACCAAAGTTTGAACTTGCTTGTACAGCAGACATACGACTGTACAGCAGACATGTGACTGTACAGCAGACATGTGACTGTACAGTACAATAGACATGTGACTGTACAGCAGAGGTGACTGTACAGCAGACATGTGACTGTACTGCTTAGTTGCTTTCACATTTGTTTGAATGTTCACGCTTCAGGATTTCTTTATATTTACTATAAGAACTCACTAAACTGAAGACCTAGGACATGTTTTCTGTTTTTCTGTTCATGTTTTTGAAAAGTTGCCTTATGGTCAATGTACACCGGTGAGTAAAATCGTTTTTAAGGAATTTGTTCTCCTTGTATTGTTCAAGAGGCCATTACATTTAGTGTTTACTTGTTTTTCTTTTCAGAAGCTTCAGAGCCAGCTTACATTGAAAATGCATCAACTGTTTTCTACATCACAGATGAAACTGGCAATCAGATAGCAGTTGTTCCACTCGATAAAGAAGTAGATCAATCAAAAGTTTATGTCAATCCCCGAAATGAAGAGGGTGATGATGATGATGACGATGATAATGATGGGGAGCATGAGGAAGGGGAGGATGATGAGCACGAGATGGACACTGTGGAGGGAGGATATGTGGAAATGGAAGATGAAGACATTGGCAACAATGATGACGATGATGATTATGATGATGACGACGATGATGATGATGATGATGATGATGATGATGATGATGATGATGATGATGACATGCAGGACAGCGATGATGATTTTATTCCTAACAGTCAAGTAAAGTCGAACACGCATACTGTAATGAGCAGAAGGAACACAAGGAGCAATGCTGCTGGTGGTGATGATAGTTCTGAAGTTAATGATAATCTGGTGGGAGAAAGTGGCCATGGTAGAAAGCAGAAGAATCGTCGCAAAAAGAAACCAAACATCAAAGAAATAAATAGTATTGATGTTGATACAGGTGCAGGTAAGTCCTCTGTCCCCCATCCACCACTTTGTATGATGGATGCAGTTATAAATATATCACTAAACTTGAAAGCAAATTTTGGTTATTAGCAAGATTTGCTTGCAAGTCATAATTTCATCAACCATAATATTTATTTTATTTGAATTTTTTTATTAAATAGGTGTCACCATAATTTTAGAACTGAAGGAAAGGAAAAAAACTGCAAAGTTAATGGAAAAAAAAAACAATAAAATTAATGTAACACTGACTGTTCAGCAGTATTTGTGATGTGAATCAAATAAGTGACGTTATTCATATTTCCTCAAATTAATTAAAAGTAAATTGCCCTGAACATTTTGAACAATTCACTTCAATTTGATGACTTCCAGGTATCAGCTGGTGTGACGTTTAGATGAGATAGCAAGATAAGCAAATCTTGCTATCTCATTTAATTACAGTGTCACCAAAAGGTGAAGGGAGACTGGGAGTCGAAAGTCTCCCTTCACCTTTTGGTGACACTGTAATTAAATGAGATAGCAAGACAAGCAAATCTTGCTATCTCATTTAATTACAGTGTTACCAAAAGGTGAAGGGAGACTGGGAGTCAAAAGTCTCCCCATGAGATATACCATACACCTTGAATGTCACTCAAACCAGTGACTCACTGAGATCTTCTTGAAGTTATTTCTTGATTCAATTTTTGTGCACATATTTATCTGGTGCTTATTTTGGCAAATCGATATTTTTGCATATAGCTGGTTACGCATGTCGGCAGGTTTTCATGAGCTACAAATTAAAAGGATCAGACAAAACATGACAAGCTGTCTTTGAAACCCTTTGAACATTTCATTTAAAAAGGTACATGTGACACATACACAACCGGTATTTTTACGTGGATGTTGAGTCCCTCATGGCTGCATTTTTGTTATGCGCCGTTATTTACCAGGCTGTAACTAGCTTACAGACTGTCATTTTCTTTGGTATGAGTTAAGCAATTGTACTAAACTGATAAATATGAGATTTTGCTGGTCTTCATTAAGTATTCCAGTGGTTAAAACAGTTAATCTCAAGTAAAAGTGATCAAGTGGGATTGGGAAATGTGATCATTTGTAGAACTGGTCTATTGTAAGACATTCTACTTATAGCATTTGACTGACGTTGATTTTCATAAATGGATTTGTCACATAAGTGGTCATCATTTATTTGATATTTTCTATTCAAAAATGTTATTTCACATTAAAGAGAGTACACAGTTACAATGAAATTATGCTTACAATATCATAGACTAGAGTTACAATGAGGTAAAGTACTACTGCAAATTTACAGCATCAGGGCTGAACAATGCAGAGACAAAGGAAGCTATATGACCTTTAGAACCAACCCTTTTTAATAAATAAATTATTAATGTTGATATTATTCTAAATATTTTATTCTCTGCAGAGCTGTATTATTTACATTGTGTGTGATTCAGTTTTTGCAGAACAACATGTAGCCAGAAGTGTCAGTTGCCATTGCATTGCTCTACCCCTCCCAGGAGTTATACTCATGATGGTGGGGGAGGGGGGGGGGTGGGTAGAAAGCAGTGGTGGCTGGTGCTTTAAACCCTCTCTCACAAAAATCTTATGGTGCAGTAGCACCAAAGAGATCCTGAGGCTGACGTTTTTATTTCCACCACGTCTGGAAAATCAAACTTAAAATGTGGCAAGATGCAGTGACATTTCAAAGATTTATTGGCTTGAGATATCTCTTTGAGATAATTTTTTTTGTTGACTTGAGATAACTTCTCAGATGATGAGAATGTTTTCATAACATTAAGGTTAGATCTATCTGAGTTGTTGGCTCTAAATATCTCCTTAAGATATTGACTTGAGATATCTTCTTACATGATAATTCTTTCCTAGAATTAGGGTTAGATCTCACTGAGTTACTGGCTTGATATTTCTATAGGAGACTCACTTGAAACATCTACTTGATAGAAGCAAAATTTTCACTGGAGGTACCCTTTTACTGACCATCTCCTAAATTTAAGTGACTTTTATCAAAATTCTGTACAGAGGTCAAGCTTACTTTTACATTTGTTACCAGGTACAATCAAGTACTGCTGCACTCACTGTTTGGAGGAATTCTCTGTGAAAGACAAAGCTCTAGAGCACACAGCTGCCATGGAATGTCTTTCAAAAGAGTTCCAGTGCAGCACATGTACGCTGGAGTTTAAAAACGCCTTTTTACTTCAGAAGCACAAATGTGGAGGGAAACCGAAGTATGTTAAGTTTTCATTGGATATAGCATGAGAGTTTTATGAAGCCATGTGGGTTTGCCAAGGCCTTTTTTGGGTGGGTGGGGGAACTTTTTTCCAGCATTTGACGTAAAAAGATATCATCACGGAATCAAATTTTTGTAGATTATCTCATAAAATGTTGGGGAGAGGTGGGCCTTACAGTGGAGCCCAGTCTTCCAGCCACTCAAATAACACAACCACATTATTATCACAGTGTCTTTGTTCTGGCCCAGACAAAAGCTCACACAGTCATCCTCTTATGTAAAGCTCCTTTGAACTGGTAACCCATTAGCACTGCCAAAATTTTCCTGGCTGTTTGTAAGGGGACTTACAAGATGGCAGATTGAAAGAGCTTTGTTTTTTGCTTGTTTGTTTGATATATAGTCTTGATCTAAGCAGCCACCAGAAACATACAGCTGGATGATCCTTCTTAACTAACTCTCGTTTTTCAGTTGCTTGCTCATAGTATGATTTTCTGCATATTAAGGTTCTTTAAACAAACTCAATTCTATTTGTAGGTGTAATGTCTGTGATGAAGAGTTTGAAGAACAGACACAACTTCAAGATCACAAGAACTCACCCCCTGCGGACCATTTGCCCAAGTAATTTAATTTTGTTAAATATTTAATAATAGGAGGGTTACTGGATACATGCAAAAAGGACCGGGGAGAGGGGGTAAACAAAAAGACCCAGTGGGCGTAAGGGTCGGTGGAGGTGTGTGAGGCCAGAACCCTCACCCTAATTCAGACCAAAATATACTGTTTTCCATGCCGTGTTTCAGAATCATTGAGCTAAACTTAATACCCCTTTACGATTAAAATGACACAAATCTAAACCCTTTTTCAAGCCATACCCTTTTTCAAACCATACCCTGTTTCAGACCGATGTGTTTTGGGCGAAACCATTATAGAGATGAGTAATTCAGACCAGTACCCAAAATATACCCTATTTCAAACAAAAATGGTGAAGAAGCTTCCCCTGTGTGACGACATGTACACACCTATATTGCTTACATACATTGTAGGAGTGACACACCCCAGATTACTGGACATGTCATATGGTCTAAATACTCAGTTCTTTGGTCTTGTCCACACGCAAATTATAGGATATTATTATAGCATTATAACATAGCCATTCAGTAACTGTAACAAATAGGAGAAGTCTTTGTTGAATATTGAATGAGCTATGTCCTTTTGAAAAAGGTCAGATTTTAATACAAACGTTTGTAAGGCTGTGTGCCAAGAGTTGGCTCCGAGCCATACAAAACATCTGTAAATGCTGCAACTTTTGAACGTGTCATTTGAAGCAATTTTTAACTTTCTCTTCCTAGTCATCATACCTGTTTTTTAATCACGTGAATTTTCCAGATATAACCAATGACGTCAGGATTAATCGTGGTATTATTTTCGCCAGATTCAGGCCTCAGTCATCTTAGCTACGAAACAAACTCTGTAACAAAGCTGTCATAAAACCTTAGAGCAACTAGCATTTAACCGTTCGTGAAATTTAACAAACAAAGAAAATCTACAAATAAAATACAACTTGTACACAACATACCGTACTCCGTACAAACACGTTCCGTACGGAAACACGTTTTCATGAGAGCACCGGGATATAATGTTTGAAGTCGTTCGTTTGTTTTCAGAGTTCCCATTGAAGTGGTTCGCTTACGTTTTACTAGGGCATTTCAGTTCTGTTTTTTTCTTAAGGAGTTAAAATTTAGCCTAAAGCCTAGTCATTTTAAATCCCAGTTGGTTGTTTTCCTGAAACCAGGACTTTGATCTCGAGAGTTTGCTTTCCTCGTGAGTTTGGGCACACACCAAAAGACCGTTCCTGATTGGTTAAGAGCGGAAATCATTCCGAGGAAGCTGGATTTATGGGATGAATTTCAAAGCCGTAATTTTCCGGCTTTTATTTTTTCCCAAATTACCCCCATCTTTGAGCGAATTGATAAGGCATGAAGCAAAAATGTTAGTGTACCCTCTCCAGGGTGACGTCGGGTTTACATAAAAAGATACTCCCATTTGAAAAAAATAGTCGATGGACTTTGAACTAAAAATAACCTTTTGTTGAAAACTAATACTTTGCGTGAAAAAATCAATGACATTATTTTTGAGGCCACGGTTAGTAAAAGAATCTCGAATTTTATTTTGTTGTTCAGGTCCTCTGTCTTTAAACGTGGCTTAAAGTTTCGCTAACCAGTGTCTTAAACGGGGTGTATTTTTGGAATTGATTAAACGACTGTCTGAAAGATGTTGCTTTACATAATAGTCTGTCATCATCGGCTCCGTCTTTAAAACAATGCAAAATCACAAAAACTTTGCTGGATGGAATAAAAGGCAACTGCAACGTCATCCCTTGGGTTGTCTTAAAGGTCGGAGTTTACAGGGGCTAGCGTCGTATGGTTTCTTTACCTTATTGTAATATTGCTCATTGTCGTTTCCGTAGTAATATTGAAGAGCACTTATGGACAAGTGGTGCGTTAGCGCGCGCCACCCCTCTCTCTCGCTATACATGTATTATTTTATCATCCAAACTTCCGACCTCTAGGTTGGGCATAAGCGCATTCTTTACTGTAGGAGGGACAGGAAAAGAAAGCGGTAAACACCCATTCCAGAACGAAGAAAATGAAATTGCAAAGGCAGTAAACAAGTCCAAGTAGACTGGCTAACATAGAATAACACCCGAGAGCACCCTAGCCTCTCTATCGTGCCGTCAAAGTATTTCTGACTAGCTCCTCAGTCGTCAGAACTGAATTACATATCTGGTGTAAGGTCAAACGTATTTTATTTCAGGTGCGTGGAATGTGATACACAGTTTCAAAGCCTCACAGAAAAGGTCCGTCACGTCCGTTCTAAACACGGGCCGTCTGATAATCAAGGAGAATGTCCCGTCTGCCACAAGACCTACAATAAAGGGTACCTAAAGGAACATGTAACAACTCACAGTGAAAGCGATGCACTGAAATGCCAAGAGTGTGGAAAGAAGTTTTCTTCTAAAAGCAATTTAAACAAGCATGTTAAAAAGCATGCGCCTGGCTATGTACCTGACTCAAGAAAGCAGCGAGAGAAGAAATACAGCTGCCCCGAAGAAGGTTGTGGTAAAACGTTCAATTCTCAGCACGGTCTGAAGGTGTGTGGATAGCTTGTTGTAGGCAGTAAAAGGCTCAATTAGCGACCTTCAGGTCAGTCTACGAGTATGAGCTGAAGTACGACTACGACTTTGAAATTTGAAACCCACTAGCTACGATCGTAGACTGCTCGCTACTCTTTGCTGTTGACCAGAAGAGAAGGAGGTTTTACGAACGATGTTATTGTGGCAGAAGACAAACTAAAGCATGTGACCAGGGATTGAAAAGTCTTACTTGTACTTAATCTCGAACTCGTCATTTTGCGAGTCACTCCGAACGTCTCACCGCCTGTCATTTCAGTCATTCACCTCTTTTTACAGTTACAGGTCGCATTTTCATACAGCATTCTTTTCAGAAAATTGTCTGAAAGTGCGCCAAAAAGTGCAATATTTGGATTAACGTTTATTAATTTACTGACTTTTGTGGCTTCAGCCCGCGTCCACGTGGGCGAAAGCCTACTGTCTCACTTTGTCTCGCTTTGCCAGTTTGACATACGTTGAGCCGGGATACGTAAGATGTTGTGTTATGTTCGCGTCTTGTCAATAGTTTTCCCTGAAGTTTTGCATTTGTCGTGAGCTTATTCGCCTAGCTAGTTGCTCCTTTGTCCTCCATATACAACCTTAAAAAACGCAGTAGTAGTAGATCTTGTTTAATTTAAAATAACAAATTGGTAAATAGAAAGCAGTAAAAGTAAGATAATGAAAACACGAGGCATACATGCAGTGGTTAGCGCGTCGGACTCTCGATGGGTAGATCATAAGGCCGGTGGATCGTGGCTAGTCTCTGCGTTGTGTCATTTTATTTCCTTACTCCGCATTGTCTCTACCCAGCTGTATGAATTAGTACCGGCGAAAAAAATGCTTGGGGTAACCTAATGTTTCGTACTACAGAAACGGAAGTTAAGCACCAGCCGTGTGAGACTTCATCTTTTTTCCTTCACCTACTGTTTCCACAGAGCCACGAGAGAAGCCATACCGGTGAAAGACCGTTCCAGTGTGAGCAGTGTTCTTGGAAATTCACCCAGAAAACACACCTGACTCGCCACATTCGGAGTGTTCATGACAAGGTGCCCAGGTCACAACACTCAGATGGCAGCTCTAGTGCACCTGTCACGTGTGATGTGTGTAACAAGGTTTATGTGAACAGCCGTGTACTGTTGGTCCATGTGCAGTCAGTGCATGAGGGATTACGGCCTTACAAGTGTGAATATTGTGATGCCACCTACACTCAGCGAGGTGATGGTTCGAGCCTTACATTGTGCAAGCTTAATACCGGAAATCCCCAAATTGCATTCTGTAAACATTGTTACCGCGCCGTCAGGACGGGGTCTAGTAATACCCGTTTTTTTCCGTGGTTTTTTTCGTGATCGCTTGCCCCAGACCTCCGGTTTTTGCTCGGCCAAGCAAATACTCGTCGTGTCTTTCGCTACACAGGCTAGATCTTGTATCTTGAGAGACCATAATATATTTTACACCCCGAGGAGAGGGGTAACAACGGCGGGGTCTAATGCCCCTGGGGCTTTTCTTGTTGTGCGATTGTAATTCTCAAAAGCTTGCGTTTGATTGAGCGGTCACACACTCACATTCTTATTCTTGGAACCACCTTGTACAGCATAACAAACAGCACCACAGGTAACAACTGCTAGCTTTCATTTGACTTAGTTCCCCCAGTTAAGCACTGCGGAATAGGTTTCATCTGAACGGTTTTACTCGCGGGTTTTATCCACAGGCGCAATATATGTTATCATTATATCGGTATGTTTGCCTGTTAGTAAGTTTATTGCAATGTTTCTTGAAGGTCACCTGTGGCGACACAAGCATGCTAGTCACTTTGAGAAGGATGAGGTTCAGAGAAAATACACAAGCGACAAGTTTTTGTGTAACTTTGACGGTTGCGATCAAGCGTTCGACACTCAGCCTGAACTGGTTGATCATGTGAAGACACATATCGGTGCTACAGACAAAGCTTGCATGTGTACTGAATGTGGAGCAACGTTTGTGTCGCAGCAAAATCTGGCCAAACACACGAGAAGGAGGCACAGCGAGCAAGTATCCTCGCCTCATAAGAGTCACCGGTGTGAAAAGTGCGACAAAACTTTCTTCACAAGTTATCAACTGGTTGTTCATTTTAGGTAAGATCTTTGATGCCACACAAACTTTGATGACGACGAGGGCCGCTTCCTCATGTTTGAACTGCAACAAGCTTGCAGTGGAGGTTCCTGCGAGATGGGGTGAGGTATTAGTTTTCAATTGCAAACACATTGTGCTAATTTCATCCTTCCTTATGCACTCCCATTGCAAGCTAGCTATAGTATGACCTATCCTATGTGTACCTCTTGTCAAATTTGGAGGCAAGTAAGGAAGTGGGTTAGTGGAGGTTTGGGGGGGGGGGTGGGGAGTGTGAATATACTTAGTCTTTCTCCACTCCACATGAGCCCCATTTCCACGCACTACAGTAACAGCACCTTGATGGAACTCAGTGATCAAGCGTCCGAGAAAAAATGCGTCTAAGCGACTTTCTATGAGATGTTTTAAAGTCTTTTATTTGTAGTTATCGCTATTTTCATTGCAGTGAGGTATTCATTAATGCTTTCACTAAGTGGAACAATTGCATTCTTTTAAGGTTTAACCACTTTTACACTTACAGATGCCATACTGGGGAAAAGCCATATAAATGTGACCTTTGTGAGAAAGAATTTGTCCAGAAGTCGGGCTTACGGAAACACGTCAGGTATATATACTTGAACAAAGTTCAGTTAGTCAATCCGTACTTCAGTGAGTCAGAAATTCAGTCTTTCAGTCAGACAGTGGGTCGGCCAGTCCGTCCGTCCGTCCGTCCATCCGTCGGTCAGTCAGTCAGTCCATCGAGTCAGTCTATTTCTCCTTCCATCGGTGCGTCCTTCTTTTAATCCATCCATTCCTTCCACTTTTGATTGAGAAATTAGTCGATCCAAGGTAAAATCAGCCTTAAACTTTTTTTGCCTTATATTTCTAGGTGTAAACGTTGTCCAATGATTGAAGGTCGACCCATTAATGCCAGAAACACCAGGAAGTATGCGTGCGAGCATTGTGGCAAAATGTTTCCAGGCCCCTCAGACCTAAAAGCCCATCAAAGGAGTCATACAGGGGAAAAGCCATATCAGTGCGAAGTGTGTCAAAAGGGATTTAGCCAACCAGGAAATCTGACCAAGCACGTAAGGTGGGTTCGCAGAAAGAAAGGATTTCTAATGACTTTCATAAGACCGAAACCAAGTTAATCACATTTGATCTTTTACAACAGACGGAAACAACGCGAAATATAAGGCAACTGATCATTCCAATATCGTAATTTTTTAATCATATTGGTTATTAGAAGCCCTGACTTGAGCACTTCAAATGGCATAGTGTTCGCGTTGTACCTGCCAAGCGGCTTGTGAAAAACCATGTCACTGGTGCCAAGCTAGTTTTTTTTCATCAGCAATAAAGTTACCGTACCCCGGCTTAGTGAGCCTGTTCGCTGGCAAGTGTCAAGGGCGGCAAAACATCTAAGGTACAAAGCGGAGGAAAACTTACAACTGGTTTTAAGCGCTGCAAAACATATTACTGGTTTCCAAGCGTTTTAAAAGGTAAAACTGTTATGATTTACTGAAATACATAATCAGGTGTTAGTAAAAGTCAGTTGTTTTTTCGTCAGGTTTGTTCACAATAAAGAGCAGCGCCCCAAGGAGAAAGCGCGTGAGAAGAAGTTTTTCTGCAGTCTGTGCGGTAAAGCGTTCCTTTGTCCCAGCAGCTTGGCCATGCACTGTCGCACACACAGTGGTGATAAACCGTACTCGTGTGAACAGTGTGGACAGGCGTTTGCTCAGGCGGGAAACCTTAAGAAACATGTCAAACGCTGGCATGAGGAGGGAGCTGAAGGGAGACCAAAGTACGTTGCTAGTAAACAATAACTATTTTTATTCTACCCTTTCCTCGCAAGAATTTTTAGAACATAAATTATCTATAAATATTCAATTATTGGCTGTCTGAAATAGGCGTAGAGGTTAGCAGAGCAAAACAGAGCTTAAAGGGGCTATGTCACACTATTTTAGTATCTTTTTAAAAAGCTAAAAATTGTCTTCGCGTCAATTGAATCACAAAAATAATGGTGTAGCTTTGTTATTAAAGACTATCTTACGGCACTGAAACTGTTTCCTGTCGTCTGTTGCTACCGATGGCAAGGATGGAAATAGATTGAAACTTGAAAACATTTTGATGCTTTGTCTTCAAAAATCACCAAAAAGTTGTTATGGTTAGCTCTATACCTGACAAAATTCATAAAATATCTTCCTCGTAGTTTTACAGGAGCATTTTGTGTATGAGTAAAGGCACTAAGTAACGATTTTAGCACGGAATTGACCTGAAATAGCAAAATCCTCGTGACGTAGCCCCCTTGCTTATGTCCGAAGTGCGGTCGAAACGTCGTTTCTTACCGTTGATTTTTGCCCTAAAGTGTTTTAAAAAAGACTTACTGGAATTTACAATATTCCAAAATTAAAAAAAATCATTACTGAGAGAAAAAAGAGGTTTTTCCGCTCTCCCATGCGTCGTCTTTCCGCGCGACAGACCACTTGTTCGCTTTGTTTGTTTTGCTTTTTGTCTATTTTTGAGAGAAAAGGGTCCTAAAAACAGTCGGTGCCCAGAAAGAAAGACGTCTTTTGAACTGATAAAAGGAGAGATGAAATTGAAGCGCTATTACACGTAATAAAAGTCTTGGAACTTGCACTGCAACGATGACGAGCGCATTGCGTGACAAGTTGCAGAATACGTGTTACACGATGCAACTTATCTCGCAATGTTGTGAGAAGACTAGAAAAGTTTAGTTTTCTGGCAACTCGCTAGGTAGTTTTTCTTGCAAAGCAAATCTCGCTGATAGTTTTAGGAAAAGTAGACCAGTCCTTTGTGTTTTGCAACACCACGAGATCAGTTGAAACATGGAACAAATATTCTGCGACTTGTCTCGCAATGCTGTCGTCAACATTTCGTTGCAAGTTGCAAGTTGCAACACTGCCTCAAGAAGGTTACGCGTCATTTCTCGATCGTTTATTTTCCCTTTAGGTTTTGGGAGAATAAGGGGCTGGAATCTTATTGTTTTCTCTTTTGACTTTAAAGCGCTAGAACGAGTAGAACATTACACAAGACTATATAGTACAGCACAGCAAAATCTCTTTTGTAGAAAGGTTTGGACGTTGGACGTGACAATGTTTTTTTTTTTTTTTACTTTTTGTTTTGTAGGCGAAGAAAGGGAAAAGGAAAGAAACCGATCACTGAAACAACGGAGGTTAGTTCCCAGGAAACCCGAGCGGCTGAGCCAGAGGCAGACGAGCCCAATGAAACAGGCGACACGCGAGAGACACCAAGTGTTGTTCAACGTGACAACACTGCTCAAGCTACGAATGCCGCTGACACACCAGGGGCTTCTGCCCTTCCAAGTTCCGAGCCACCCCAGGCCTCCCAAGTCAGGCAAACGACTTGCACCCCGCTGAACACTCCAAGCCATCTTTACGGAACGACGCCGCTGAATACTGCCGTTACCAGCTCTCTGAACTCACCCGCTGCACCAAGGATACCCATCTTGTTTGGGTTCGTCACTCCGTTGGAATCCTCCCCTGCGCAAATTTCCCAGGCAGCAGGTGTCACTGCAAGAATCCCAGGGGAGCAAAACAGCCCCATACACCGTAATAATCCGGGAGGTCTCTTGAATTCCCCAGCCGTGCCCCCACAGGGTGGGAACCTGGGCTCCATGTCTGCACAAGAGCTTCAGCAAGTGGTCATTTCTAGAATGCTGGCTTCTGAGAATACAGAGAGCGCTTTTGTACCCCCAAACTTGACAGGGATGTCTGCTAATCCACCTCCTCGTCCTCCGGTCCTACTTCCGCATGTGCATTCCCTCCTCAACCCCTCTGGGGTGAATTCTGGAGGGGAGGTGACAGTGTGGCCCTTCTCTCCAAATAGCGGCATGTTTCAGCAGTAGCGCAATTATACCTTTCATATGATCTGAGCGTACAAACCCTCTCTTTTCTTTGTGATCGCATAACGTGCAGGGGTAGCGAACACGCGTGAGGACACCAGAGTATGCGCGAGCTTACTGAGAGAGGGCACAGCTTTTTTTGTCACTCCTTCTCAGAATGTGATAATATCGACCTTTTTACAGATACAGTTTTCAAGTACAGTGTTGCGCTTGCTTAACTTTTTTTTATTGTTGTTATTTCGTAGTTTTATAGTTGTAATTAGGGTAACCTAAAGATAAGCATCAGTGAAGCGGTTTGACTCACCAGTTTCAGGTTCAGGGTTAAGACAGGGACAGGGTTAAGACATGCAGGAATCCATCGTAGTACACCAATGCTCCGAGGAACTAGGAAAGCGTTTTTCCTCCACAGAACAAATGTTTGGGCTTTAAGACACCTTCCCACCCTCCCTCCTCATGACCCCAGCATATTACCTAGAAGGCCACATTTGCAACATTCTTTTTTAATGCTACCTTGGCCCCGATTACGGCTATCACAGCGGATAATATAAACTTTTATTATCCATGCCTGAACTCGTGGTTTAACGATGGAGGAAATTGCTCCTAAATTATGTAAACTCCGTAATTTTTATTTGTATTATTGTTATGCGCGGGTGAGCATTTCCGTATGGAACCTGCGCAATACAAATATTAGTATTATTCCCCACCAGTAATTTTACTCTCAGTAATTTTACTCAATTACTTCTCCTCAGGAGGTACAGAAGGGTACACTTTACACTTAACTCCTTTTCTTTATAAGCTTTTGCCTCGTAGAGATGAAAAATAAAACAAGATGAGAATTTAAAAGGATAATTTGAGATTTGTTTCTTTTGAAGTACACATGTTTGCTCAAAATAACGCCAACAATGGATTAACTTATCAGGGGCACCCAACGAGTAAATTCAAGTGAAATAGTTATATTGTTTGTTTGTTTTTTCGGTTTCCTTCGATTTTTTTGTTCAGAGCCTTTTGAAAGGATATTTGTGTGAGCTAAGACAAGTTTATCTGTTGGGATTGTTTAATTGAAAATATAAGTCGCCGGGAGAAATTTTTTAGGGAATGGAGATGAACTCCCCGAATTTCCTTGCTGCTGTCGGGTTCCCGGAAATGTTACTTGCTGACCTTATTTCTCACTGTGTAGGTGACATATTTGTCCGTTCCGGTTATGAAAGTTTGAGATTACATTTGATTCGCTTTTACAAGAAAACTCTAGCTTTTTGTCATATTGAATTTTGAATTTCTGAGGTTGTTAATACCTTCCGAACAGCTATTCAACGGAAACGATACTCAAAAGGCTTCCTTACTGGAGTACTGTTAGGCAATATTGTTTTCGTAGAAAAAGCGGAAGCTTGTTCAAACAACGTCCAACCTGAGAGCAGAAGTGGAAAATGTCGCCTAGCTCATGATCAGCCATGATTTCTCTCAATCCATTCCAGCTCCTTTTAAACGACATCAGCAACGAACTAAATCAAAGGAATTTACAAAGTTTAATTCACGTTTGTGGAAATTTTATACCTGGTGGCCAACGAGAAAACATCAATACCGGTTGGGAAGTATTTTCAATTCTACGTCAACAAAACTTGATCGGGGAAGAGTCTGATCAGATGAAATTCTTACTTAGGAAGCGGGTGTTGCGGCGGGTGTTGTTGCTGTGTGATTATGGCGGTTTTGTTTAGCTTCTTCGCTGTTGTGGCTGTATTAGTGTGGTACACACAGGTCTTTCCACAAAGTGTGCAAGATTATCTCGAAGAACATGATATGAGTAGATTCGGTCCATTAGTGATTGGTGGTCTGCTATTCATCGCGGTTTGCTGCATCCCGTGTGGATTTTACATCAGGTATATGCAGCGAAGACGTGGACTAGCTTACTCAGCTCTTGCAGCCGTGAGCGACGCCAGAAGCATAAGTAACCATACAGAAATCGGAAGTTTATATGCAGCATCGGATTCCACGTATGCAAGAGGGGTAGCTCGTCCCAGAAGACGTGAATGTTCTTGCAGTTCGGGGCACATTACAGCTTCGAGTTCGTTGGCTTCCTTGGGTTCATCTCGTATGCCAAGGCGGATTGCCGACTCCGAGACAGTCACAGATGGCTGCTCACAGCAGGATGGCATCCCTCAAGAAATCGAAGCAGATCGAGAAGACAAAGACGACAACGAATTTATAGAAGTCTAGACTGTCCGGCAAGAAGGAAGATCGGAGGAAGGGAAGAGGGATAGTGTCACAAGATGCACGACGAAAATTTCTTAGAGAATCTTAAAGAATCTTATTAGGATTGGTTGGTGCAGTTAGACTTATCAATGTTTTCTTCTTGGGTGAGAAAGTAACACACGCAACAAGTAACTACACGTAACACACGCTAGTGCTCGCGAAAATTCCCTCTCACGTGCACGTGGAAACGTCACCAAGCGATTTTCGCGCGTGCCATTCGTGTTGTGGTCTGATGTGCAGTGATGTAAGCCAGGGCGGAAAGGTCTCTCTAATCGGAAAAGAATTACAAAAAGTGAAAAACGATCATGGCATTTTAAAACAGCTCCAGGACTACTCCG
>Ga0126336_10000517_pt1 | contig 16142 bp, 13 predicted proteins | sample SidCmetagenome_FD_92530 | JGI IMG/M metagenome (GOLD analysis project Ga0126336, IMG submission 92530) | Coral microbial communities from El Islote,Puerto Morelos, Mexico - Siderastrea C C metagenome | ecosystem: Host-associated > Invertebrates > Cnidaria > Coral | place: El Islote,Puerto...
CTGGAAAACAGGCCCAGGTAAGTCAAGCTTTAGTCGTTCAAAAACGCTTTATTCGCTTCCACTTGAACTATAAGACAGTCAAATTGGTTTTTACTTTATTTCTGATGGTTTTAGATCTGACTAGGAAGGAATTTGACACCACGCTTAATGTTGACAAGTCTCTCAATTTCGAGGCAAGACTTGGAGATCGTCGAAATTAGGCAAGTTCATAGAGTTATATATAGATTTCATCAAGGACTGGCCACAAGGTTTTTCTCTGTGATGACATTTCCTATGGTGCCTTCTTTTCAGCTGTGTTGGTTTGGCTGAAATAGGCCGCCTCACTTTTTCAAAAATACGCTTTGAAATTGGTCGGTCTTCGCGTGTTTGATTAAGCTGTGCAATGGGGGTGTCGTAAAAGTCTCACGGCTAGCTGAATTCAAACTCAACGGTCACAAAAGTCGCTTTAGTAATTAAAAGAGACTTATTATAACTGGCTGTGGTGTTTGGTTTTGTACAGGGTTTGTTAGTTCTCGTTAAATTGATCTTCAAAGTTGGGTTAAATTTCAGCCTCGATTTGGGCCCTCAAAAGCGTTCCCTCGGGTGAACCGAAAATCCCTTAAAACTCCAAAAATTTAAAAGGTCCGATCAAGCGGAATGTGGTTTTAGTATACGTACATGAAAGTCTTTCAACACACACGAAATGACCGAAATCTATTTTTCAAGCCAGACCGAACAGACCGCTCTTAGGGAGACAGCCTCTTAAATCGTCATCATATAAAAGAGAATTGAGCTTTGTTCCATGTCGTGAGAAACAAGGCAAAAAAGGGAGGGGGGGGGGAAGAACGGGTGTGAAGAGAAGAGAGGCAGGAAAAGAGCGAGCGGAAGGCGGTATCCTCGAGGTGGCAGAAAGCGGGATAGATAGGAATACAATAGGACATTGCGTAGTATTTTGCTATCGAAAAAGTTAAAGAGGCGGGAAACAAAATTAAAGGATAGCGGTGGCGGGAAGTTTATACCCCCTATCCGCCTCTTCCCCCTCCCTTCCCACTCGGAAATGTCGAATGTGCGGATTCAGGTCTCCGGAAACGGTCCATTTGCAGTTAAATAGATATAATGACATAATTATGACGTCATCATGACGTGTTCAAAATATTTTGAGGCATTTTCCCGATACTCGTCGGTCATTCGTGGTTATTCGTGTTCTCTCGTGGTCAGCCGACATCGCGATTTTCAGTGATACACCAGAAGGATTGCAATCTATGTTGACATCCTACAACGACCTCGCAAAGCGTATGGGTCTGCGCATTAACACAGCCAAAAAAGAGACCATGTGCATTGGGGACCTGGCTGAGTTTTTTATAGATGGTACCAAATTAGCTAATGTCACCCACTTCAAGAACCTGGGCAGCTACGTTACCAGTGATTGCTCTATGAAAGTGGAACTCGCGTCTCACATTCAAGCAACGTCGTGCGCATTTGGTCGACTGCAGAAAAGGGTGTTTAATAATAAGTAATAACAATAAGTAATGACTCCCGTGATCTAACAACTTCGACCAATTCGCTGTGTACCACCAATGCTTAATGCCGCCTTTAATGTACGGCAGTGAAACATTGACATTGTATCAGCACGATGTCAGGCGACTCCGTACAATACAACAGCGTCATCTACGCCTGATCGTGAACATCACATTGGATCATTTTGTAAGCAATTAAGAGGTGTTAAAGCGCGCAGGTGTTGAAGACATCGAACCCATGTTAATCAGAAGCCGTCTACGTTGGCTCTGACATATTTATCGGACGGACGACACTAGAGCACCCAAACAACTGATGTACGGTGATCTTGTTCGTGGTTCTCGCCTAGTTGGTCGAGCGAAGCTCCGTTTCAAAGACTTGCAAAAACGCACTCAAATGTGAGGATGTCCTGATCGGTTGGCAGTCTTCCGTCAACTGTAGGCAGGAGTGGCGGAGTCAGATTGAGACTGTTTGTTTAAACTATACCAAGAACAGAGCTCTTGCATATGAAAGGAGAAGGGTACTTCGGAGAGAGAAGAGATAAAACTGTATTTTACCCGTCTGCGGGCGTAAGGCGTAAGGCGTGGTCAGTCGAGGTCACTCGTGAGCACACGATCGATAAAGTTGCGTCTTAATATAGGCTGTTCTTAGTGACAAAAATTTCGAAAAGGGAATCAAATAAAGAGCTGTTCATCAGATAAGGGGGTTAAACTGTACAAACAAAACTCGCGGCTTTCTTTTTTTCCATTTTACACGGTATATTAAGAGCTAGCGCATAGCTCCCTCATTCCCACGAAGAGAAAGAAAAACAAATTGGTCAAGTAAAGGATGCATCAGCCACCTAAATTGTTAACGAATGTCTTTTTTTTTTAATTTCCACAAGTCATCCGCTTGAGGTATACGTTGTACTGAAGGCACGTGAGAAAAATTAGTGAGAAAAATTTCGAAAAGCAACTCAATCTTAGAAATGTTATTCGGATGATAAATGCTATTTGCTTAGTGCACGTGCACTAAACAAAAAAGGTGACTCCTATCCATCTGCCTTCTCTGGTATATTATGTTCTCGCACCATAACCAGTTCCCACATAGTTTGATAGCTCAGGTGTTACGTATTACACTTCACCGGTAATCGCAGGTACGTGGGTTCGAATCCCTTTTCAGGCATTTTTGTTACAATGTCAGTTCTTTGTAGGTTTTTTAAATTTTTCTCGGTTAGTCAGATTCGTTACTTCTTCACATGTGATTTCTCCGTGATTTGATTGGCGTTGTTACCCCGCCGTCTATAATACCCGTTTTTTTCCGTTGTGTTTTTTTTGGCGGCCACTTGCCCCAGACTTCCACTCGGCCAAAAAATACTTGCCGGTAATCTTCGTTCTTTTAGCGTTTATTCACCAGAATTTTCATGGAAGTTGGTGTAAAAAATCACTGGCGATTGAATGGCATTAAAATTCCTTTCGATGAGAGCAAGAACAAAGTTGTTTACGAGCTTCGAAAGCCACCGATTCAGTCTTGTTATACAGTTGTCATTTTTGCCACTCGACCCGAGCCTGCCAAAAAACAAGGGTAAATATTCAACAGCGAAATGCAAGCATTTTTCCGAAGTTTTGGTTTACTTCGCCAAAGTTTGTAGAGACATCGGTGTAGAAAACTTACAAGGAATTCAAAGAAGTTAACTTCTATTCGATAAGAGCAAGGACGAAGGTGCTAGCGACCTTTGAAAGCCAACGAATCGAGCTAGCATTCATTTGCATTTTAACTATAACTATAACAGTAACTATTTGCGTCAGACAGTCACGCTATAATCAAAATATTCCATCACGCTCTTCGTCACGCACGCTAAAACAGGGTGGTTGACCGAAGAAAAGACAGGCCATGTCTTGATTTATATTGTCATAGCAAACACGTAATAGGTACGATAAATCAACAACTGTGTATGGTTAGCCAGAGTTTATATTGTGGTTTTTATTTTGCTTTTTTCAATTGTCAATCGCTATATTGCATAAAATGAATCTTTCTGGAAATCCATGAAACTGAAAACATTTCTGTGTGGACGTATGGTCATGAAAAGGAAAACCAAGTCCACAATTTAAGCAAAGAAAAAAAATAATTATTGCGTTTCGTAGGTATTTGACTTCAAATGCTATCACATCCCTACCTCGCGGAGTGTTTGCCAACCTTTCTAGTCTAACGGACCTGTGAGTAATAAGTTCTGAATCCATCAAACTGTGTATATGCCTCTCCCTCATTGGCAACCAGTTAGAAAGCAAGTGTCTTTACAGTCAGACTGAATTGACCGAATTGAATAATGTTGAATTTGTTTGGCCGGGCCTTCAGGAGATTAAACTCCGCACTAGTGGATGAAATCCTTTTTAAAAAAGAGCCACTGGCACTCAAGACTGGGGAGTGGCTGCAATGCACCAAACACCAAGACTTTTAAAAACAAGAAATTAAGGTCCAATTGAATTAATCTGATGGCGCTGTTAGTGATAAGATTTGACTCTATCAAACTGGTTATGTCTCCCCTCATTAGAAAACGATTAGAATTAAGAGCCGTTTAGGTCCGACCGAATTTAATGCTGAATGTTGTTCTTAAATTTGTGTGGCCGGGCCTTTAAGCAGAAAAAACTCCAGTCGAGGGGATGAAAAGTTCAAAGGCAGCAACCTTTCTCAAGACTGGGGAGTAGCTGCCAGGGACTTAACGACGACATTTATCAAAAAAAAAAAGAATATTGCTAGCTAAAGTAAGAACCTTGGGCGCCAATGTTGTTAACGGCTGGCTTGTTTTTAAATTTCAACTAATGGTCTGGAAAACGTATACGTTCTAAAAAAAGACTGTTCTTAGTGACAAAAATTTCGAAAACCTACTCAAATGAAGAGCTGCTTATCAGATAAAAGGGCTACACTGTATACAGAAAACTTGTGGCTTTCTTCCCTCCAATTTGCATGGTATGTTATGAGATAGCACATTTGCCAGCTCCCATATGGCTTGATAGCTCGGCTGGCTTTACGTTACTGCACCTGTCATCGCAGGGTCATGGGTTTGAAGCCCGTTCAAGCCTGGATTTCTCAGGCGTTCGTTTCGCAACTGCCGAAGCTGCATTTGAAATTGCAATATTTTTTCTTTAATTTAATCATTCACCTCCAATTCAGATATCTGATATTTTAGCACCGCACACACACTGCACACAGCCCTAAAATTGTTGCATCCGTCTTTCAGAAGCTCATTCTCCGGATTTTACGCGCTGTTTTAAGTATTTGCTTGTTTAATGATTAAACCTGTGGAAGATGAAAGCACAGTACACTTAATTAGCAAGCATGTTTTTCTCCAAAACCTTGATCATTGAAAATGCTCTTTCAATCTTTGTGCGTATGAGTGACACCTTATAACAAGAAGGAAGTTGATACAATTGTTGATGTCGATGGCGGTTGGACGTATGGCATGTAAGACATTATTATTAACAGTAGAAATGTTTTCAATTGAGTGCTATCACAGTCCTACCTCACGGGGGGTTTGCCAATCTGTTCGCGGTGTGAGTAATAAGATTTATGCCTCCCTCAATCGGTAGGAAAAAATAGAAAACAAGTGTCCTTAAGGCCCGATCGAATTGAGTGATATTGAATTTGTTTGGCTGGGCCTTTAGTAGCTGATTGAACTCTCCTCGAGTGGATGAGAATCCCCTTCAAAGGACAGCCACGGGCACTCAAGACTGGAGTAGAGTGGCTACAAAGAATAGAGGACTACACAACGACTCCCATTAACCTTTTAATCCGTAACAGTGACGAAAATGAAATTTCTCTTTACATTATCACTATTTGTTCAAACAATCAAGTGATGAGAATATTGAAAGTGATCACCAAAGATAAGATGCATGGATATTTAGACAAATTCTCCTTAACAATTCCATAAGAAATGTATGGAGATCAGTAAGGCGAATACGCAATTTCATATCAGAGCTTAAAGGGTTAAGAACTCAAGGCAAATAACAAGCAAATAGCGACCTTGCGTACGAGCCCTAATTACTTCCCACCTACAAGGATGGAATTGGTCAACTCAAATAGGTATCAAACTCAGGGCACTTAGATCATAACTCTGCTGAACTTTGTCAAAAAACTCTCGAACTTGGCAACTGTGGAAATCCTGATGACCCTAACTCAGTTTTGACTTCAATAGTAAATTATTTAGGTCACGTGACCAGTAAAGGCCTAATAATGGTTAAAATTTTCCGAGTAAAATGGGGAATATAAAATGAAATAGAATTAAATCTTTTCGGGTGCCATTCTCCTATATGCTAAGGGGTCATCATAAATTAGCCTTTCAAACGTGTCCATACTGAGTAGGAATCCTACAAATGACGCAAATAGGTCACATGACTTAATTAATGCTTTAATAATTTCTAATATATATAAAAGAGACCAACTCACAAGGCGAATTCATTATAAGCTCTTAGGATGAAAAAGATTGATACTCAAAAAGATTTATTTCTGTTTCATTTTATGTTCCCCATTTTACTCTAAAGATGTTTACCGTTAATCATCCTTCACTGGTCACGCGACACAAGCGTTAGACACTTAAGGCTAAACACTGAGTTATCGTCGTCAAGTTCTAAATGGGTGCAAAGTTTGGATCTCTAAGGATTTATAACTTTCTCAATAACAGTTAATTTGACATATCTAATTCCAGAGTTTTTAAAGTGTCTGGCAGTTGGAATATTTTTAATTTATTTTTTTAATTTAAGATATTTAATTCCACAGTTTTTAAAGTGACTGACAGTTGGAATATTTTTATGTCCAGCGTTTATGTCACTACGGTGTTGGTTTGCCCGGCGGTGAATGGGGTTTCTTGTTTTGCCTATATATTGATTATTACATTTGCTGCATTTTATCAAATATATGACGTTACTAGTTTGGCACGGTGTGGTTTGTTGTAGTGTAATTTTTTCGCCCGTAGTAGTGCTTGCCACTGTCTGCGTAAAGTGTCCATATGTCGTGCAGCATGCGCATCTTGTGTCCGCTCCACAGGGCCAGAATCCAGGGTTATGATGTTGTGTCGACGTTTATTGCTTGTGTTTTGTGCAAAAAGTGAATTTTTGGGTTTCCGTTGGTTTTAAAGGAACGACCACAGATTCTGCAGTTGGTTTCACATGGATTCAGAATATTACTATACTGGTCGTGATAAATGGTCATTAGAATCATTTAAATCACTAGTGTTAGACGGTGGCAGTCTTTTGTTTGTTAGCATCTGTGACAAACTTCTCCCTCTTCGATAGGCAACGAGTGGGGTTTCTTTTAAGATGGTCGGGCATTCGGATGATGTACATATATGTATAATATGCTGATGATCGTTGAGAATGTTGTGTAGGTTTGGTTTTGCTGGATTGTAAGTCACTACAAGGAGCACAAGGTCAGTGGAGGAATAAAGCTTAGTTTTAAGGGTTTCTTCTCTTGTTGTTTTCCTTGCTTTCATTATGCATTCCTTGATCAGCTTATTCTTGTAACCACTTTCAAGCAGTACATTCTGTAGCTCACGTGCTCTTTTCTCAAAAATTGGTCATTTGAGCAGATGCGACGTAATCTCAGTGTCAGGCTGTAAGGGATGGATATTTTAGTGTGCCGTGGGTGGCAGCTGGTCCAGTTAAGGTATTGTTGGGTATAAGTTGGTTTCTTGTTCAGGTCAGTGATAATCTTGCCGTTGTCGTTGATTACATGGACGTCAAGAAAAGGGATGTCTTTGGTCGATGTCATCTGTTTAAATTTGATATGTGGGTCAGAAGTGTTACAATGGTTCTGAAAGAACTGCGTTAGTTTTTCTCCCCCGTGAGTCCATATGAAGAAAATGTCATCGATATATCTGAACCACATGAGAGGTTGATCGGCTGTTTCTCTTAGGAAACGATCCTCTTAAAGAGTCTTAAAGAGTTTGCATAGCTTGGTGCCATTTTGGTACCCATTGCTGTTCCTGTCTGTTGGACGAGGTGTTTGGCTTGGAAGGTGAGGTTATTGCAAGTTAGAACTAGGTTGATGAATTTTAACACTTGTCGTCTGTGAAGTTATGACGGCGCATAAAATAGTCGCATGCCTCCATGCCACCATCATGTGGAATGTTTGTGTATAAGGATTTGACGTCCCAAGTAACTAACAGTGTCCCTGGTGGAAGTGTGTGATTATTATTTCATTCCATTGGTTTACGGAGAAAGTCGTTATCGTCCGTGAGATGGGAGGGTAGATTCTCTACAAGTGGACGAAGTTGGTCATCAACCCACTCAGAGAGGTTGGTTGTGGCAGAGTTGATGGTATTGCACATGGGTCTACCTGGAGGTGGACGTTGTGTACATGTTGCCTAGTCGGGCGTTATCCATTACTAGATCATCTGCAGTAGTGGTGTTAATTACCCCTTTGGAATGGACCACTTGGATATCATCTTTCACTCTGATAACAAAGTGAGATGTTGGGTCAATGGGTACGTGGAGATAGACCTTTTCGCCATTTTCGCCAGTGCCATTTAGTTGTTTTTACGTTTTACTTAGATAATCTTTCCTATTTTGCACTATTACTGCAGCCCCTTCGTCAGCTTAGAAGATTACGATATTTTTGTCATGGTTAAGCGTTTTGATAGCTTCACGTTCTAGCCTAGCGATGTTAAATCGTAGCTTGCTATTAAGCGTGCGTTGTAAGATGGAAATTTCCACTGCATTAATGTAACAATCTAAGGCCTGATCTCTGCCAGAACTTGGTGTCCATTTTGATGGTTTCTTGTTTGGTGAGTTACTAGTTTGCTCTATATCTGTTATATCTAGATCTTCATCCCAGAAACATTCTTTGAAGCGTTTTCGACGGCCCCATCGTTTGTTTTGTTTACACTTTAACTTGAATGAGAAAAGGAGTCGACCGCAAACTTCTCACATTTCCGTGTTTTAAGTACAGACGTTTCGCCCGTTCGGGCTTCTTCAGTGTACAAGCGTTTACAATACTTGGATAAAACAAAGTCGATTTCACAACTTTATATAAATAACTAACAACATTGACAGATGATAAAGTGCTGAAAGTAATGTTTACAAATCTTTCAAAAAAAAAAAGTTTTATAACATAGCATTAATAAAGCGCGCACTCTGACTGGCTGAAGCTGGCGATCCATTTGTCCGTGAGTTGCACGCTCGCGTTAGCAGCTTTTTTGCAATTTTTGTTGCCGGCAGATTTTTATCTGTTGCAATTTTATGTTGTTAAGAGATGGAAAAAAACTAGAGATTCTAGTGGACAGGAAAAGACTTCGGGTAACTCAAGAAGAAGCGATAATGAGGAAGGCGAACTACCGAATTTTGACCTAAATTTGAAAAATGAGCCGCCAGCGAAGAGATTTGCTAATTTTAGCGAACAGGAGCTAGATAAACTTGTAGCAGAAAGGCACCCTGAGAAGACTAAAAAGACCACAAACTGGTCTGTGTCAGCCTTTCGAGGTAAGCAATACTAAACAGTGATTCGAAAAAGTAGTTTTTTAATATATTTTTTTGTGATATATAAGCAAGAAAAGTATTAGCAAAATAAAATTTGAGAAGTTCTTGACGTAAAATTATTTTCACCCATCGGAAACCACTTCAATGTTTTAACTTGTTGACATTTTTTACAAAACCAGACCGTACTAATCGGGTAAGTAACAAAACGATACAGAAAATTGCTTTTACTGACTGATAATAAAAGAAATTAATATAAAGCCTATAGCAATAACAAATTTCATAAACTATTTTCACTCGATGTTTAGGACAAGTTCAGTGAGTCGTACGTGCGCAAACAAATAGATGTAAGTTTACATTTTAAAAATTTTCCTTTAAACATAATCTGAGAAAAAAAATGGATACTGCTATTGTTGAGAACTTTCATACTTTTAATTTCAGCTTAGTGTTCAGAAAAAGCAGTACAAACACCGATTGACAACATGACAATTGGTCAACTGGACCAGAACCTGAGGCGATTTTATGCTGAAGCAAGAACACAAAAAGGAGAGCCGTACAGCAAATCAACCTCGCTGGGGTTCAGACACGCAATTAAAAGATACCTCAATGCTCACCCAAACAACAAAAGGCTTCAACTAGCAAGTGATTCCAGATTTCTGCGGTCAAACCAGATGCTAAACGCCCAACTCATCAATTTAAAAGAAGTGGAAAGGAAAATGTGACCCACAAACCTGCAATTGAAGAAGGGCATCTTAGACATCTCAAACCCTGCGGCGTTTTCTCTTTTTCCTCTCCACTTTCTCTGTTAAGAAATGTCTGGTTTCATATTGTCCTGTTCTTTCGCCGAAGAGGTCGTGAAGGACAAAGAACACTTAACACCAACAGCTTTGAATCTGGTATTGATGCAGCCCGCCGCAAATACGCAACCATGGTGCATGATGAAGCATCGAAGAGCCATCCTGGCGAAATTGATGACACCCCAAGTAACGAGAAGGAAGCTAGAATGTATGAAACTGCAGACGAAAACGATGGCTACAAGGTTCTGAATCTCTACCTTGAAAAGGTCAAACCCAAAGAGCAGTACATTCTCCAGTATCCAAAACCAAATGTCAGATCCGAAGACAAAGTGTGGCTCGAAGCAAGGCCACTTCAGTTGACGTAAAAAACCTCGCAAACATGATGAAAAAGTCGGCGAAGCAGCCGGGCTGTCAAAGGTTTATACAAATCACAGCATCAGAGCGACAGCCATAACCATGTGGTCGAATGCTGGTGTGCCTAATCGACACATCATGTCTAAAATGTTATTTTCACTTTCATTAACAATTTTTTCGATCACAATAAATTCAAAGTCAGACATGTGATGTTCTCCTTTAATATTGAAATGGACGGCTAGTTCACACGTGGTCTTATTAGTTAACATTGCCGACTTGTGATTACGACATCTGACGTTGCTGTAGAACCTACGTACTGAACTTTAGATTTTTTGCAAGTGGCCACAATACAGTATTTGCTTAGTGACAAACACTGTATTGTCCCGAAAAACCTTGACAAACAGTTTTCGTCCTAAAGAAGTGTCGGAATAAGTTCGATTGTTTAGTACGCGAAATGTTGCTAATTAGAGAATTGACACCATCTCTCAATGTCCAATCGGACTCAATTGGAGCTAAACTATTTGGGTGACTCTGCATTAATTATGTTAATCTTCAGCTACTATATATTCCTAACAGTTTATTCTAAACATTTTTGAACTTGATAATGGCGTCATGACGACACCTAGACATCGTTCGGTTTTTCCAGCATTGATTTTTACTTGCTTTTGTAAAACGAAACCTTTGCTTATATGTAAAGTGGATAAGCGAAATGGATAAGTAAATCATTGATGTGTAAATAGCTGGCTGTTTTCCGCGTCGTTTTCAACACAGTAAGAACAAAAAACACAAAATGCTTACCCAGACGTGCCCACTCTCTACGAACCCTGATTGGTTAGACGAGACTCTTGTTATGTATTCAAAATAAAGGTGAGAAAATTGAGTTATTCTGTATTACTCAACTTGAGCTAAGAATATTTCTTGAAAGTTATGTATGTGTTTTTTTGAATATCCTCTCTTCTCAACGCTACCTCAACATGAAATTAAGTCGGCATAAGCTGGCATGCATGAACTGTCTAGGATATCTGCTATGAGAAAGCATGGAACGATGTTGAAAGTATTCAAAAGTTACATCAACTGGTAGGGGAACACGAGCGAAATTAAGAAACTCTTGCCGAATGTTTCAAGGAAGGGAAAAACCACGCTTTCTCTCTGAGTACTTATCTGCTTAGACACTCACTTCTGTTCTACGTGGATCTCTACAACAGACGTGATTGGATGACGATTCTAGCCACTTGGCTTACCCTTCAAGATCGTTTAGATCAATTCGAGCAAGTGACTGTTAACGAGAAAGGAAAATTACTGGAAGCTTGGATTTGGTGGCAAATTTAAACTCTAATCTAAGGAATGGCACGGATTCACAGAAGAAAGATTGCTGTCGTAAACCAAAAAAGGACGACCCGTCGAACGGAAACGGGTTGCTGTCAAGCGAAAACTTGACTTCACCTCGTCAGGTGAATTCAACTTCAAGGATTAACACAAACCGAAGCGAAAAAGGCTATCAACATTGAAGACCGACCCAGACGTGCCAAAGAGTTGGAGTTGTGGAAAACATTTGCGAGAAAGATTATAATTCCCAAAGAACTGAAACAGTGTTGTAAGAAGTTTAATTTTTGAATAATTATGCATAACTTATGTATTGCAGCATGCATTGTTAAATTTCTTTTGTTTCATGAGTGCCGAGCGAATGGTTTATTGTCTCAAACATAAAAGATTGTGTGCTACTTATTAAAGATGGAAAAGCATAATTGTTTTCTGTGGTTCACTCCACTTGCTTGAAAAGCATGTTTGCCGCATATCACTCAATTCGATCAGAACCTTTCCCTGGCGCAAAATGTTTTCATCGCTAAATTTATCGGGCCATTCTCGCCACTTGGGCCAAAAACGCCATTTTTTAGCGTTGTGTTTTTTCCGTTGGAGCGCGCTGGTGGAGAATGCGTTACGCGCAACCGGAACGAACCGAGAAGGGTGACTAAATTTTTTAAGGAGGCGAATAAAGATGAAACTTAAGTAGATTTCCAACTTGAAATTAGCCATGCAAACCTCTTCCGTAGCAACACGAATTGTTTACAAGGCTCTTAAGAACTCTTAACTACTTAAAGCTTCGTTTAACATTCGCGAGTGTCTTTAACACGATTCCAAGTTGAGTCCCTTTCGTCTCCTTTTATTTCGCTTTGAAGTTAATTCTTGTCTTCATCTGGAATTTGTAATTTTGCGAACAACCTGTTCAGTAGGAATTTCCTTTTATCGCTGGCTAGTTCTTTTGATACTAACTAATCAAATCATTCTGTCTCTTTAAATTCTCGTTGCGTTTCCATCACCTTACGAAAGGTGGAATCTTTCTCCATCGCATGCATCCATTTAGATATTCTAACAGTACTTTTCTCAATTATTTTCTATAAGTGGGAAGCAGAACATTCCTAGCTTTCTTAACAGCCATATAAGACGTTTCTCCGTTTTGCTCATATTCTTCTGCCAGGACAGGACAGGTTTTGGGACACAGTAAAAGAAAAAATAGCGTTCAAGATATTTGATATGCCGAGGACTTCGAAACCTGTCTCTCCCAACTGTGCAACAGGACCTTGTTGTCGACAAAGGCGTCAACGCTGACAACAAACTTTCAAGAGTGTCGAAGAGACGGCCTGAACTTCTTTCACAGCGATGGGTAGGCAGCGGGTGGCCTCTTCCCAAAGCCCACGTGACTCCAGTGGAGGCTGACTTGGAAGGTTGAGACCCCCCCCCACCCCCCAATCCAGTGAATGAAGCGTCGGAATGCTGAGAATGCTGAGAGTGAGAAGATGTGTCGCTCGCTTTTCCAATGGAAAAAACCCTCCCACGAATCTAGAAATCTCCAGTGGAGAAGCTCCTGACGGAGTTCGGATGAAATGCGAAGTTGAGTATTGGCCAACTTCACTCCGCAGGAAATAATGTGATAGGGAGTGTTGGTAAACAATTTTGCCGCAGGGACTAACAGAGCAAACGAAGTGGTCTTCCCGGCAAACTTTTGAAGGTTCTTTAAAGAGACTGTCTTATGACTTAAGACGTCCTCTCGTAAGGTTGCAAACTTGACACGTTTATCCTGCGGGAGCAGAAATGCTTGTTTTTTCGAATCGCAAATGTAACCTAGAAGCGTGACGGCAATAGAGGGAACCAAGCAGCTCTTTTCAATCCCAATGAAATACCCCAGCGCGATAAAGGTGGCACAAGCAATAAAAGCTGCCATTTCGGCCAATTGAAACCTCCAATAAGGGGAGGGTAGTCTTAACTGCCTGTTATGCCTATCATCAATATACCGTGAACATGGGACACCAAATGATCGGACAAAACAAGTCACCGCCAGACCGATGGAATGGTAGGTATATGCGCTTGCCTTCCATCCAAACGGCAAGGCAATATAAGTAAAATACCATCCTTCCCATTCGAGCACCCAAAAAAGTCGAACTAGAAGGGTGTAAACGGACGTAGTCATACCCGCTATTGTCGTCAAACGTAGTTTGGCAATGGCCCGCAGTCACATAGTGAGGCAGATCTGTAATGTAGTCTAGAGAAAATGGACAGTCTTTAATCCAACATTTCAGAAATCTCTCGTCGTGGCACATACGCGGCTTGCTTAGTTCTATCATGATAGGCATAACCAGATGAGGAGGGTCCACTTTCCCAACTTCTCCTCAAACAAGGACTGAACCATTAGCCACTCTTTCAAAAATGGTTTGAGACACACATTCACGAAAATTGTTACATGAAGAGGAGTTTGGAAATGACATACGCGGAGGTACATGAGCATTATAGGAGCGGCCCCGGAAAGTGCCACTAAATGGAACAAAACCGTCTTGCACTTTAACGCCTTCTGACACGTAACGAAAAATTTCCGAAGCCTTAGCGTAGTCTTTGAGTACTAATTTCCAGTGAGGAAGACACTCTGACAGGTTTCCCCTGACAAAATTCTCAGGCTTCCAAAAATCGTTACATGGATAGGGAGGCGAAGAGTAGGCCCTAAGACACCATGACCAAGGAAGGAAGAGGTCCGGCCCAGCTAGTTGGTTTACCCTCCCAATCGCCCCAAACGACTTCGCGATGGCGGTGCTAGAGTTAAGTTTTAAGTTTATCCGCGAAAGAACAGAGGGGTATGACCTAGGATGGCACAGGAGAAAAAGGGGGAGTGACTAGTTTTACAAAGGTAACCCAGACAAAAAGCACGTAGGGAAAAAAAGGGGAGGGAAACACCCGCTAGCCCGGTGGGACCAGGAACCTGTCCTTAGACAGGTCATAGGGAGTGGTTTAGATTTCCCTTCTGGTCACGGCAAGGAGCGGGAGGGAAAAATACCCCAATAAGATAGATACCAGGAAACAAAAAATAACACGATATTGAATTGCATGACACAGTTTAATAATACCAAAAATCAAGAACTCCGGGTGAAACGCCCGTTTTAACTCTATTTACGAGAACTGGAAACGCCCTTAGGGTGAGAATTGCAAGACCTGGCGAAATGGCCTCGTTTCCCGCAAGAGTAACACACTGGGGGCTGGCGACGTGGGTACGGATAAAGCCGAGGTCTTTCAACCCTTGGCGGGTAAGGGGGCAGCGATCGCTTGAGAAACTTTTTGGATTTCCTTGGCTACGGAGACCTTTTCCTTGTCCCCAACCAGCTTGAGGAGTAACTGCTGAAATGACGGGTCTAGCAAAAGAGGCCGCGTTTGACATAAGATGACACTTAATATAGAGGCCCTTTGGTCTGCTTTTTCCCTGGCGACGTCAACAAGTTGCTCAAGAGCTGCGAGGGCTGCATGAAGATCAAAAATTCCCGACGGGCGCGCCAAATGTTGCCGAAGAAGAGACAGAGCGGAATCAACAGTTCCAGCGTCGTGCATCTACGGAGAGCCGCGATTTTTTCTTCAAGGATGCTAAGTCGTTTCCAGTGTCCCGTGGAGGAACAAAAGAAGGTAGACGCAAACTATAATAAAAGAAAACTAACGCACGAAAACCTCCATCTATTAAAGTGTACAAATGATACGGACGAAACCTCGACGCAAGGGTAATATGAGAGAATAATAAAACAACCTATGATCATACAGTACTCTGTCTAAAGTACTGAAACACGCGCAAATAAACCTTAACAGGTCGAACACAAGACTAACCCTCTTTCTTAGGTCGAGCACACGACCAAGCTCTCTATAGGTTCGAACACACGACCAAACTCTTTCTCAGGTCGAACACGCGACCAAACTCTTTCCCAGGTCGTACACGCGACCAAACTCTTTCCCAGGTCGAACACACGACCAAACTCGTTCTCAGGTCGGACACGCGACCAAACTCTTTCCCAGGTCGAACACATGACCAAACTCTTTCTAAGGTCAAACACGCGACCGAACTCTTTCTGATGTCAAACACACGACCAAAATCGTTCTCAGGTCAAACACACGACGAAACTCTTCCAAATGTCCAACACACGACCGAACTCTTTCTCAGGTCGAACACACGACCAAACTCCTCCTAAAGTCGAACATACGACTAAACTCTGTCTCCAGTCGAATAGGCGAGCAAACTCTTCCTAGGGACGAACACACAACCAAACTGTTTCACTCACTGGGGAGGCTGTTTGGTACTCGCAATTATGCACTCTTCAACCTTATGGCTAAAACAAAAGATCGGAGTTTAATTCAAAGAATAGAATTAGGTTTAAAGGATCCTAGTCAGGCACGCCTTTGTTATTGTTTTGATCTGAAATTTGCGATCAAATTACTTGTCGAACGTGATAAAACGTCAACAGTTCAACTGGTAAAAAGATAAATTGTAGGCTGAAGCTGAAATTTCTTCGCTTGTTTTTTATTTTAGTGCCAGTAAAAGGGCTTTCGATTATTTTCAGCGCATTTTGGCGAATGTCCACAAAAACCTAGAACTCAAAGAATGTTTGTGTTCGTAAGCCGGCCAGCCTTTCAGTCCGCCGACTATCCAAAAGCAAACTATATTCAGCGAGCGCTCGCGGAATATGATTTACAAGCGAAACTAGAATCATAAAGGTTTGGAATCTTGTTTAATTGGGTATTCTTGACTTTC
>Ga0126336_10000518_pt1 | contig 16135 bp, 3 predicted proteins | sample SidCmetagenome_FD_92530 | JGI IMG/M metagenome (GOLD analysis project Ga0126336, IMG submission 92530) | Coral microbial communities from El Islote,Puerto Morelos, Mexico - Siderastrea C C metagenome | ecosystem: Host-associated > Invertebrates > Cnidaria > Coral | place: El Islote,Puerto...
GAAAAATCCTTCAACAAGAACCCACTAAAAAAAACACGTGGTTTTTCCCCAAAAGAGACAGAAAAAGTTTGCCCCTTCCCTCCCCCCCCCCCCCCACCCGTCCGAAAAAAAATCACAATAATGGATTTAGTGTGTTACTTAACTGAAGACAAAGTCAGTTTTCTTTCACGTTTGCGTTCTCCATAAAGCCAGAATTTAGTCGTTTCGTGTTGTCGTTTTGTAGAGGTCAGCTAATGAAATGGATGTGTCAAGAATGTAAGACTATTACTTACGATACGCACAAAACCCCTGCGTCAGGTATTCAACAAAGCCGTTTGTTAACTCATGTCTTCACGATTTTAACACCGCGGCTTGCTTCCTTTTTGAAATTTTAGGAAATCACCTCCATAAATACTCCAAAGTATTGGACCCCACTCAACTTGGGGCCATTGAGACAGTTCCTTTGCCAGACTGTCCTACACAGGCGTGGAGCAAACCGGAGCCCCTCAATATAACGGCCCCAGAGAACCTTCACAAGCAAAGATGGCTGTTGTCAGTGAATTTAGATCAGGTAGGCCTCCTTTCTCTTGTCAAGAGCAGTTTGTGATTGGTGGAATTGCCAAAAATAGGGTGTCCTTGTCCCTTTAAGTTCGATCGATTCAAACTGGGTGAATTGTGGATTACCTCACCGGGTAAACTGAAAAGTGAGCGATGAATTTGTCCCTTATTTCTCTTTAGGGTCATGCTTTAGTTTTGGTTTAGTTCTTTATGTTCTTCATTTATCCGTTTTTTAGTGTCAGTCAGTCAGTCCTTTATTGACGTTCTTGGATCTTTTTTCTGTTGTTTAGTTACCTGTGATCGTACCACGTCACGTGCAGCGAGTGGCTCCGTACCCGGATGTAGCTGAATCGGACCCGGATGATCTCCCCGCTGCGAGTCACATCAGTCTGATGTCCACCCTTCCCATGTACGTGGTGTTGTTCACAGCGCTGATTGTTATTTATTGTGCTGTTCTTTCGTGTCGAGCGCACCGTAAACCACGCGCCAAAAAAGGCAAATCACCCAAGCAACCGCGCTTGGCAATCCCTAGAACTAAACTTCCATACGTGTAGCGCGGCAGAGGCACTGGTTGTTATTATTCATCGTGAACAGTGTTCACTTAAGAGCGGTGCCATGCGGTGTCGGGCATCTGCTATCAGGGGCTGACATGTGAAGTCGGCTGACGCCCCTACCCGCCCTGGGACCCCTGAAAGGAGACAGAAGCTCCTTCGATGAACTCAAACAGAGACTAAGATTGCGAGCTACAGTAGTCCTCTGTGCTGAACCCACCACAGCGCCGGACGCTGTCCAGTACTACCCAATTTTGGACAAAGAATATTTCAGTCAAGTAGACTGCGTGGATGGATGAAATGATTTGTAACAAATCCAACAATGTGTGATGAATTTGAGCGAGAGACTAAGACTAGAACGTCAGATGAAATATGTTCTTCCGAATAACCGTTTGTTTGGTACGGATCAAAACGAGTTCTCTGCGGTTGTTTATGATTTGCGAAAGGCAGGATACGATAGATGTAAACTAACAAACGAGATTTGTAATAGAAGAGCATTTTATTGGTGAGCAATAGCAAGAGGATTCACATATCACCGTTTCTTGTTAGTTCTGAACGCATGTTTTACATTTTAATGGAATGTTTACCGTCGGACTTGAAAAGTTAAACGCGGTATAGGGCTGGAACTGGAATTCTTAGAAACAAAGTGGAAAAACATATTTTTTAGTTATCGTACAGTGACGGAAGAAAACGTCGCTGAAACCAATAAAAGACAAAAATTTTGCCCTGAAATGACTGATTTCTTTGAACTTTTCTTTTCTTATTTATAACCCGAAGTGGAGTATTTGTTCCTTTATATCTTTCGTAGATATGGGCTATTTAATCAGAATCCTTGACTTCTGGCCAGTTCTTAACTAACTTAATTCCCTCGATACTGAGACCATGTTCTCTCAAACTTTGATTACTACCTTTTGTGCATTGTTCTTTGGACAAGTCCGTGCGACAAATTGGAGAAGTCAGTACAACAAAAAAGTCTCCTCGTGTAAACGCTTCAAAAGGCTTCTTTTAGGGAATTGTCCCAGTCCACTTGCGTGTCGACGTTGTTGCCACTTTAAAATTAGTTATTTAAGAGCTGGTAATTTTGATAGACCTGCCGAGCTAACCTTCTGTATTCATCGATGACAAAGTTTGTATATTCCTCAAGGTCAGCGCCTGCTTCTATCAGCCACGCGCAGCAGTCGAAGTTCCCAGTGGTAACTGCTGCGTGGATAACTGGCCAGCCATATTCGTCAACATCATTGACGTCATAACCTTCCTCCACCAATAGTTTAATGTTTTCCAAATCTCCTTCCGCGGCTGCGCGATGAAGACGAGACGAAGATCTTGAAAATTCAAGTTGTTTGACACTAGATGACGTCTTTGTGACTATCTCGTTAAATCTTGCCAAATTTTGTTCGTAGCTGGATTCTTGCTGATTTCCATCTGGTGTTTCTCCGTTTGTTTCGTCATCAATTGAAACAGTATCATTGTTCTCTTCTGGTAAATTAAGATTTTCGGAGGGTGGTTTGTTAACAATTGTGTCGTCTTCGGTGAAACGTTCTTTGCAATCACTAATAATTTCTTTTTCTTCGACACCCCCAGTTTCGTAGTTTTCAACCTCATTTGGCTCTTCAGGAATTTTTTCCATTAGAAAGGTTGGAGGCAGTGAAAAGCCTCTCGGCCTGGTGAAGGGCCTATTATAATAAGTGTTTGGTTGCTGTGTGTCAACTGTTGTGTCGTCGCATTCCGAAGTTGCGTTACTATTTGGCTCCTCATTTAATTTCGTTTCCTCCTTTTCCGAACTGCCTTTATTTTCATTGTGACTTTTATCATAACGTTCTAGTCCATCAACTTCGTCATATTTGTTCTCCTCTGCTATCACTGGAATCTCGGAAGCGTTGCTGTGGTCTTCCAAACGTTCTGCCAGCTCACCGCAAACGAAAGTTGCGTCACCATTTGACTCTTCATTTGGTTTGTTTTCTTCTTGTTCTGAAGAATTGTCTTCATTCTCACTGAAAATTCTATCATGACATTTTACGTCATCTTTGTCATTCTTGTCCTCCGGGTTCACTGGAATCTCTGCAGTGTTACTGTTGCCCTGCAGTATCGTCCGTTCGCCGTAATCCAAAGTCTCGATACTATTTGACTCGCCATTTGCTTTGTTATCTTCTTGTTCCGAATAATTTTCCTTATTCTCCTTGTGTGTTTCACCCTCGCGTCCTACGTCGTCAACTAATATGTTGTTCTCTGCAATCAAGGTACTGTCTGGAATATTTCTGTCGTTTTCAAGAGGTTTCTTCAGTTCGCCGTCATCCAAAGTTGCGTCATGTGGCATGTTTTCCTCCTGTTCCGATGAACTATCCTTAGTGTCATTGTGGCCTTTGTCGTCACATTTTACATCCTCAATTATGCTTTCCTCTGCAGTCTCTGGATTCTCTGGGATGTTAATGTTGTTTTCCACACTGCTATCCAAAGCTGCATCATTGTGTTTGTTTTCCTCTTGTTCCGAAGAACCGTGTTTACTCTTATAACTTTCATCACCACATGTTGTTACATCCTCAACTATGCTGTCTTCTGCAGTCTTAGGATTCTTCGGGATGGTAATGGTGTTTTCCACACTGCGATCCAAAGCTGCGTTATTTGGTTTGTTTTCCTCTTGTTCGGCAGAACTGTCCTTACTCTCATTGTAACTTTCATAATCATATTTTACGTCCTCAGCTGTGCTGTCCTCTGCAGTCTCAGGAATCTCCGGGATGTTAATGGTGTTTTCCACACTGAGATCCAAAGCTGCTTCATTTGGTTTGTTTTCCTCTTGTTCGGCAGAACTGTCCTTACTCTCATTGTAACTTTCATCATCACATTTTACGTCCTCAGCTGTGCTGTCCTCTGCAGTCACTGGAATCGCTAGGATGTCACTGTTGTTTTCTACAGTGCAATCCAAAGTTGCGTCACTATTCGATTCTTTGTTTTGTTTGTATTCTTCTTGTTTCGAAGAACTGTCCTTACTCTCATTATAACTTTCATCATCACATCTTACCTCCTCAGCTATGCTGTCCTCTGCAGTCACTGGAAACTCTAGGATGTTACTGTTGTTTTTCGCAATGCAATCCAAAGTTGCGTCACTATTCGATTCTTTGTTTTGTTTGTATTCTTCTTGTTTCGAAGAACTGTCATTACTCTCGTTATAACTTTCATCACCACAGTTTATGCCCTCAGCTATGCTGACCTCAGCAGTCATTGGACTCTCGGGGATGTTAATGGTGTTTTCCACACTGAGATCCAAAGCTGCGGCATTTGGTTTGTTTTCATCTTTTTCCGAACTCTCCTTGCTCTCTTCATAACTTTCATCATCACATTTTACGTCCTCAACTATGTTGTCCTCTGCAGTCACTGGACTCTCCGGGATGTTAATGGTGTTTTCCACAATGCAATCCAAAGTTGTGTCGTTGTTCGACTCTTCGTTTTGTTTGTCTGCTTTTTGTTCCGAAGAACTGTCCTTACTCTCATAACTTTCATCACCACAGTTTATGACCTCAGCTTTGCTGTACTCAGCAGTCACTGGACTCTCCGGGATGTTAATGGTGTTTTCCACACTGCGATCCAAAGCAGCGTCACTTACTTTGTTTTCTTCGTGTTCCGAACTCTCCTTGCTCTTTTTATAACTTTCACCATCGCATTCTACGTCCTCAACTATGCTGTCCTCTGTGGCCGCTGGAATCTCCGGGGTGTTGATGTGGTTTTTCACAGTACAACCCCAAGTTGCATCACTATTCGACTCTCCATTTGGTTTGTTTTCTTGTTCCGAAGAACTGTCCTTGCTCTCATTGTAACTATCATCGTCACATTTTACATCCTCAACTGTGCTGTCCTCTGCAGTCTCTAGAAACCCCGGGATGTTGCTGTTGTTTTCCAAATTTGCATCATTTGGTTTGATTTCATCTTGTTCTGAAAAACTGTCGTTACTCTTTCTATGACTTTGATCGCCACATTCTTCGTCATCAACTATGTCACATTGGTTGTCCTGTGCAAGATCCACTGCAATGTCTGGGATGTCACTGTTGTCTCCCGCACTGCAATCCAAAACTGCATGACTAGTTGATCCTTCATTTGATTTGTTTTCCTCTTGTTCATTACTTTGTTCTTGTTCATCACTTTCTACGTCATTAACTTGGTCGCGGATGTTTTCCTCTGCAGTCACTGGAATCTCTGGGATGTTATCGTTGTTTTCCACTCTGCGATCGAAAGCTGCGTCATTTGGTTTGATTTCAACTTGTTCCGAAGAACTATCGCTGCTCTCTCTAGGACTTTGTCCATCACATTCCACTTCATCAGCTGTAGTACATCGGTTCTCTTCTGCAGAAATCACGGTAATGTCTGGGATGTCACCGTTGTCTTCCACAGGTGCGTGACTATTTGATTCTTTAGTTTGGTTATTTTCGTCACTTTTTTCGCCATCAACTTTGTGGCATATGTTGACCTCTTCATTTTCTGGAATCCCTACATTCGGTTTCTTTTCCTCTTGTTCCAAAGAACTTTCCTTAGTCTCGTTGTGACTTCTATTATCACGTTCTACTTCATAATCTTTGTCACGTATGTTTTCCTCTGGAATCACTGGAATCTCTGGAATGTTACTGTTGTCTTTCAGAAGTTTGGTCAGTGCGCTGCCATCCATAATTACGTCATTTGCCATGTTTCTGTCTTGTTCCGAAGAACTGTTCTCACTCTCATTGCAACTTTTATCTTCACATTCCTCGTCCTTAACTCCACTGTCCTGTGCAGTCACCGAAATCTCTGGAACGCTAGTGCCTGTTTGCACACAGCAACCCAAATCTGCGTCACTTGGTTTGATTTCCTTTTGTTCCAAAGACCTCTCGTTACTCTCTTGATGACTTTCATCGCCACAATCTACGTCATCAACTAGGTCATATCGATTGTCCTTAGATGCAACCACTGGAATGTCTGGGATGTCACTATTGCCTTCCAGAAGCTTCTTTGCCTCAAAATTTGTATCTTCATTTGGTTTGTTTTCCTCTTGTTCCAGAGAACTGTCCTTACTCTCGCTGTGACTTCTGTGATCACTTTCTACTTCAACAACTTTGCCCTCTGCAAACACTGCCATCTCAGGGATCTCACTGTTATCTTTCATAACTTTTGTCAGTTCACCGTGATCCATAGTGGCGTCATTATTTGACTCTTCCTTTGGTTTGTTTTCTTTTTGTTCCGAAGTCCTGCCCTCACTTTCACTGTGACATTTATAGCCACTTTCTACTTCATCGACGCTGTCATGCATGTTGTCCTCTGCAATTGCTGTGATGTCTGGGATGTCACTGTTTTCTTCGAGACTACGTTTCGTCAATTTATCGCAATCCAAAGTTGCGTGACTTTCCAACTTTTCGTTTTGAACATGAATATTAATGCATTCTTCTAGAAGTTTCTTCACAACAGGCGTAAAACTCAAACTGTGTAATTCTTGCAAAATATTTGGTAGCGACTTGCACCTTTTTCTACAGCTATTATCTTGATGTTCGCCAGCAATCTGTAAACACAATGTATCTACAGAGCTGTTAACAATCTCACTTTGGCCACCTGTCAGGCTCAAAGGAAACGACTTAGCTCGTTCCAACTGCGCCCGTTTTCGTTCAATACTTCCGATGTTATTTTTCTTGGTTGCTTCGTTACTTTCAGCCATTTGGTCAGGATCACAGTTTTCACTTTGGCAATGCTGGGTCATGTGGGCCTCGTATAGAAGCTCTTGGTCCGTAAACTGACCTTGGGAAATAAACGGTAGCGATGTTGCTTTTCTGCTCTTTGCTATAGCGACATACAACCTGTCGTGACTTTCTAAACTCTTTTGTTCAAGGCTCAGGGACAGTTTTGCTTCTCTTTCAACGTCCAATGCTACGGGTAAAGATTTTGAGCGAATTATGGCAGGGTTTTTTCCTAGCTGCGAATGCTCTTTCATCGCCAAAATTTCTTTAAGTGGATTACGGAAACCACACTCTCCCCGCCCAGGATGAACTTCCTCTCTCAAAGGACCTCTAACTTCTTTAACAAAAGAGAAGCTTGTCAAAGGAAACGACCGACTTCTTTGTGATTTCATTTTTTGAATTTTCGTTGATGACGCTGAATCTTCTTTCATTCCATCACGAAAACTGCTAGTTTTATTCGGGAATTTTAGTGATAAGTTGCTTTTCTCTAAACGACGCGGTAAAGATCTCTCCTCTTCTCCTTCATGCTCATTTCGTTGTTCAGTTTGCTGTTCACTTCGCTGTAGAATATTAAACGACAGTTCATTGAAGTCAACAATAAAACCCTCAGTGTTATTCAAGTACGAGGAATCAAAGTTCAATGGGTTTACCTTGTCCGGATGTTGTGTTTGTTTCTCGCTTTTTTCGCTCTCGTATTGTAAACAGTCTGGGAGCGATACGCTCCGATGAAGCATCTTGTTGAACAACTTTTTATTCGTTGATTGGTTCTGTTTCACTTTCAGTGCCAGAAATATTCCTTCGTTTGAATTTGTTTTAATCTGTTGACATTTCTCTTGTGACAAGGGCAGGGATTTAGAACGTTGGAGCCTGCTGGCGTGAATTTTATGAAGATCACGCACCATATCGCGACAGTTTGAATTCTCACGAAATTCAATTGCTCCTGTGTTGGCTGTAACGATAACACTGTCAGTGATTTCAGAACTCGTCGCGCTGGACTGCTCATCGAGTTTAAATTCCTCTTTCCTTTCCATTAAAGCTGTTTTGATGTGTTTTCTCTTTTGTTTTCGCATTAATCCTCCACTGGAAAGCCTTCTCCTCGTTTGCCAAGTTGTCCCTTTTGTCGGTCGAGTTTCAGAAACTTGAATAGGAGTCTTTTCTCTCGTTTCTGTACCAAATGTTACGGCTCCAAAATCGTTACGATGATCCAATACCTTGTCTCCCTGCGACAAAATCGGTACACTGTGTGAGCGATTTCTTTCGACCCCGTTATTTTTTTCGCCCTCCATTTCTTTAAATTTAACTGCTTTGCTCTTGAAAAGACGGTTCACGAAGTGATAAATATGACGAAATCTGTATCTTAAGCAGTTTTAAAAATATATTCCGCTTTGCTCCCCCGCATGGCACGACGTTACGTGGCTTAAATATATTGTATCACGCATGAGCAGTGAAACGTATCAGGTACATGTTTAGTTACAGGTCATTTGTCCTCATTTAAATCTAGAACAACCTGTAAAACTAGCGATCATATTGAACTGACTTTTTTTAGTAAGGCGCCTGTTGTTGACCTATGCGAAAACGAATGATTAAATAACGCTGTCGGTTACCATGCAAAACCGGACGCGCTACTCACAATGACTTTTCATTTTCATAAACTATGAGGTCCTATATAGGTACAAGTTATTAAACATTCGCCGAGAAGATTGGTTCAGTATTTAACAAAAGCACGAGGAGTGGGAACAATTTTGAAAAAGGCAAATGCGACTTACCAGCTTTCACGGATCGCAGACTGATAAAGACAGTCGCCTAAAAAATATATTCAAATCAAAATATACAATAGGCAGCTGCTGTTCGGCACTAATTAGGAAGTCGGTCAGAATTTGAATACTGTATATCCCCTAGGTAACGTTTTCGGCCATGAGATGAGATGTTGGCTTTATCGTGTTTTGTTTACCTCCAGAGAGTCAATAAAAATCACACGAGCCAATAAAAAATCAGATTGGACAGACTATAAAAAATCTGTGTGATCTTGAGGCAATATGGCATGACGAATTGTAAGAAAAAAAATGCAATTTATCAGGATTTACTTCAACCACGGTTGAAATATTATGCAGAATAATTATAATTACATATGGATGAACAAACGTTATCTAATTTTACGACCAATATGAGAGCTGTTTGCCATCGACAGAAAATTATATTGAGCATACTGTTAAAACTCTAAAACGCTCATCATTTTGTAGAAAAGATGCAACTTTTGAACCGGCAACACCACCTCAATTTCGATACCTGTGATCATAAAGCCTTTGTTTTTGTCATGTGAATGGGCCGCTAAAAATATGGTGGGATTAACAAGGTGGTCGAGGTTCCATGGGACAACTAATAAACCAGCAAACGCCATTCAAGTTTGGCCATTCTCGACCTAGTTCTCTTCAATTTTGCATGAGGGCTCTGGGGTCGAGAATGCTATTTGGTAAGAACATTACGCATGCGTACAGCCACGTCCTTGTTAGGGCTCATCAGCATGGAATAGCCCACAAGGCAACGTACAAAATTAACAACACGACTCGAAAGTCACTGTTGTGCTTGCCATACCGCGGAGATTGTGATTAATTGACTTTTGTTGCTTATTGGCTGTACATCGTATCTTACAGATCAGCGTTTTCAAGAGGATCAAGGCGAATGATAATTCAGTTTTTTTTCGCGGCTTGCCGAGTTTCGTCACATATATTTATTAGCTGTGCCCCGGGTGCTTGGTACATAGTGTAAATGAGGCCTGTGCAGCAAAAAAAGTACATATTTTTTACACTAGAATTTATCTGTCATTTCTGCCCTCGGGCATGACTGCTTTTTTATAGAAACCAAACAGGTGTATTATACAAAATAATTAAAAAAGAGTCGAATTCATGAGAATTATGATAACGTTTCTTTACTTGGTACACTGTTGGTTATTTCATTTTACAGCTTTCATACTCTACACTTGAAACTGATCACAACATAGCAATAACAAAACAAATGCCAGATAAATACGGATGATAAAGTCTCAACAAAAAGAAGCTTTCCAAGTTGATCATCTTTTTCCTGAGTTAGGTCATCACTCCGTCATTAGTTGGAAAGGCAACAAACTGCAAAGTAAAAATAGCGTTGATTGAACCAAGTACAACGCAGTTTTTTGAGGAAATATTGAATTGTGGTGCTCTGTATTTAATCTGAAGAGCCTCAAATGTGAAAATAAAGAAAAGTGAAAAGAAAAGAAAAGAAAAGAAAAACAACATTGCAAACGGTTTTGCAAGTTCTTGTCACCTTTTAATTGCGTTTTCCCGCGTTTTCACCATTTGGATGTTTTCCCTTGGAATTTTGATTGACTTATTTTAAAGATGCACCTGGCTGTATGTGCTTATTCACATCATCATCATCATTATCACCATCGTCGTCGGCGTCGTCGTCGTCGTCGTCGTCATCATCGTCGTCGTCGTCGTTGTTGTCATCATCGTCATCGCAGCTTATACTGCTGAAAGACGTTCCGACTCAGTTTAGCCTTCATCTTACCTTAAGGAAAGCGCTGCGGAGATTCGGAGTAGGATGGACTCTCTTCTTTTTCCTGTGAAATGGAAATGTGACAAAATCCCTTTTTATTTCGCATCTATTGTTGCCGATCTGTTCATTCTAGTTTTCAAGATGGAAAGCTTGACGGTAGAAGAGAGGCTGATCTATACTAGACAGTCTAGAGGAGAAAAAGTAAGCTATTGCACGAACTTAACACTACGTCAAATATACCAGGATGAACGAAGGGAGAAGGGATAGGAGAAAATATGTGAGGTCCTTTACATCCATGTCACTCCAACACAAGACACAGCGCGCGGACTGGCGGAAGAGTCCATCCGCGGCTCTGAGGTTGTATGCCCTATAGTCCTTGGCCCAGTTGTTCAAAGGGTGGGTAACGCTAAACACCGGATAAATCGCTATCCAGCAGATAAATATCAACAGAACACAGCACACTATCCAGTGGATGGTGACTTATCCGGTGGATAGAGTTATCCACTCTTTGAACAACCGGGCCCTCAATGAATGGCCACCTTTAATTCGTAACAGCCAAACTAATAATGTCTAAACTTATAAAACTAATGAACGCGAGGTAAAGATAGATACTTTGATTATTTTCGTGGAATTTATTGGCCAACTAAGACTTAGTATAGTGAATGCTGTGGGGAAAAAAGGCGGGGATTTTGGAATAAAACCTATATACATCTATTTACCAGCAGAGGAACATTGCCTCTTGCCCTCGCAAGCATCACTGCAATCAACCTGTCGGTTATCCAATATTCCCCGGCAGGACCCATTGGCGATAGTCTTGCACACTCTCTCCTGAGTAACCTGCCCTCCTACTCCACAGCATTTCTCGCATTCCTTGTCGGAAATCGTCCAATCATTGAACAAATAACCTATAGAAAATGATGAATGAGATATCTTACGTTAGATTGCAACAAATACTGGTTGAGATGTTCTCCACAGACATCTTGCCAAAATGCCTTGCCGTCTGCCTAAATGTGTCAGAGTGGTGTTCAAGTTAGTGTAGTAGGTCATAAATCTCATCACCATGAACACATCAGAGAAGCAGTAAACCTGCGACTAGTTCAGTCTGAACGCTAACATTCCATCCAGGAGTGGGGGAGATGACGTTGTAATACTCCTTGTCGCTTCGTGCTACAGAATTCGGGGGCAAAATTGTGCTAAAATCGTCGTCCGCCAAAAACCACGCTGGAAGCTAGTGCCCAAAGGATTCTAAACTAAAACATTTACTTTTCACCTTTTATTTTCCTAATTATAAAAATAGAATTGAGGACTATTTATACCTTCGACACTTTCACGAGCGATGAGAGATTTACTATCGACTGGCAGCTCTCCTAGCTTTCCATCACTGATAGCGAGTGTAAGCAGAATCTCTGGGTCTTTGGAATCATTCTGTATCTCATCAAACACAGCCATGATCTGAGCGTAAACTTTGCTGTCGACGCTCTGAAGAATGACAGTCACTCCATGTTTGAAATCAGGTGTTTGTTTGAAGATTTTGATCAGCTGATAAAAAACAAAAAACAAAACAAAACAAAACAAAGAAACAAACAAACAAAAAGAGTTGCACAGTAAGAGTATTGCTTAAACGATTCTGAGACTTTGATGGTAGATCATTCTCTCCTGTGGCCATGCATCCACCCTTACTGGAAGAGATAGTCACTAGTTCACCTAGTATTACTATGAATTGAAATCGTTTGCCTCTGTCTGTACATATTTTTTTTCACTCTTTTTTCCTGGGTAGCAACAAAATTTCAAATTTTAATCAAATTGTTTACCACTATCCTATCAGAATTTGGTTTTTGGTTTATTCCCAGAGGCTTGACATTGCACAGAAAATTTCAACTTTGCTTCCTCTTTAAAATAGAAGTACCCAACTGCAAATTCTCTGAATTAATCTCCTGATCTGCGTTAGGAGTTATTTTAAATGTAGCTAGAGTGTTCACGTACCCAGGCAGATATCGGTTACCTGAAAGGTGATTTGTTCTTGTATTTCAGACGACTCTTCGTCTTTGAAAACTAAAATTAACGTCACGTTGAATTCAAATGTCCTTTCTAAAATGTCACAAAACAAGAAAAGACTGACATGAACATGGTTTGAAATTCAAATCAATTGCAAGGTAAACTCAATGCCTGGATTCAATGTTTGTTGTTTGTCTGTTTTAAAATTATACCACACTGTATATCATTAAATCTCGTTTAAGTAGTTAATTTAGTAGCTAGCTGAGACAGCCTCAGAACGAACACTTTTCTCCTGGTTTAAGGTCATGTGTGTTCCTCATGTTTGACTTTGGATCAGTTCACATCACGTGTGTCTTAAAATACACCTTGCAAGTCAAAGAGTTGATTTTTGAACAAATTACAATGACTCAATGCAGCTGACATCAGTAGTGCAACAAGACGTGCTGTAAGCTATTCTGATCATTATAACAGTTCCCGGCAGCTTTTTTTGGATTTTATAGACTGACCATTTAGCAATTGAAGCTCTCCGCATTTATGCAAACACTACAAAGTTGATAGCAAACCTTTACTATAAGTAGAATATCATACCAACTTTGCAGGCACAGAAATCAGCGCAGTTCAACTCTCGTCTGAACAGGACACCCAAACAGGAGGGAAATCTTTTGGCCGAGCACGAACGATTTTGCACGATGACTCCTTCTTTTATGCAACAGACCCATGAGCATGCGCCTGAAATTGTTTCCCACGGTTCGAAGCTGTATTCTAAAAAAAGAACCGGCAAAAGAACTAGGGATTGAAAATACTCTAGGCCAGTGATTATCAAAAGTTAGAACGACATGGGACAGCAAAAGTGAAGTAAAATATAATAAAATTAACAAAGAGACTTCAAGAAAGAAACTGAACATCTGGTTACAGCAGCTCAAGAACAACCACCGAGAACAAATTGAATTAAGGCGCACATTGATAAGCAAGATGTCTCGCCGCTGTGTAGAATGTGGGAAGAAAGGAGGGAACAGAACGTGGTCACGTTCTATGTGAGGGAGTGACATGACAACGTAGCAAATGGTATGAACATGTCCTGGAAGGTGTAGTAGAGTCGGATAACATCACATTGCTTTGAGATTTTAATGTCTAGACCGACCGGGTCATTGAAAACCTCGTCGACCCGATATCTTGATATTAGACTGAACGCAAGGGCAATGCCACTTAATCGACATAGCTGTACCTGGGGATAGTCGGGATGTGGAGAAAGAGAATGAAGAAGTGGAGAAATATCAAGAACTAAGGAGAAAACTGACTCGACGTTTGGATCGTTAAAGTGGCTTTCACCCTAGCAGTGATAGTTACCCTGGGTGTGGTGACAAGGAACTTCCAAGAGTATCTAATTACATATCCGTGTGTGATTTTTCGTACATGTTTTTAATTTAAGGCCTCTATTGATAACAGTTTTTACTATATTGTAAATACTGAAGGAGCTACCCTGATTGAATAAAGGTATCTTATCTTATCTTATCTTATCTTATCTTATCTTATCTTCTTATTAGAGTGACTGTAAGAGCGGTACCGTTACAAAAAGCAACACTACTGGGATCAGCTTCTGTCAGGATATTAACTAAGGTAAATGGCTTGCCCTATTGTGACTAATTACCAGTGCCCATCTGAACTGTGAATGACATTGATAATGGTAATGATAATGATAATGATAATGATAATGATAATGATAATGACAATGATAATGATAAAAGAACAAACCTAAAGGAAATTGCTCAAGAGCTGTTAAGATGACAGTATAGATTTCAATTTTTTTCTTAAAACTGAAGTCCACAGTTATTTCGTTTTCGTCAGCTCCCTAATATACATACATACACTTTCGGCAAAGTTAGCCAAGGAACCTGTCTTTCGAAAAGACGATAAAGAACTAACAAAATAGTTTTTACCTCCACGTCCAACACTTTCGCTTATTTTAACAGAGCGTTTGTTCACTGATAGCGTTCCTAGCTTTCCGTCCTTTAAAATGCGCAAGAGTATGACCAATGGATCCGTTGAATTTGAAGTAGCTTCTCCAAACAGGAGTTCCACATAAGGATCTACCCTTACTTTTCCACTGTCATTGGACAGACCCAAAGGGTAAATCGGGCGAATAGTTTTAAAATCTGATTCTCCTTTGAAAGCATCATTCAACTAGAAACAAGCAATAATGATAATCATAATCATAACAGTTAATTAATTGCTACGTTAATTCATTCAAAGCCAATGGATAAGAGCGCGCATGATGTTGAACATACCTTGTTACCGACACAGCAGCCATATTGATTTTGCCGCCCCCCCCCCCCGGGGGGCATCCCATAATACTGGATTGATTCTATTATTGTGATAATGCTGCATTATCACTACAAAATAATAAATAAATTTCAATGAGTACTATGGGATGCCCAGGGGGCAAGATCAATATGGCTGCTGTATCGGCAAAAAGGTCTATTGTTATGAAGTACTTTGACACCTAGGTTGGAAGAAAGTCAGATACTAGGTAGTCTATTCACAGTGAAATAAAATCGTCCAAACTAACCAACTTGCATGTATATAGCCGGAATTATGCCGTGAACATCATTAGCTGTTTTTTGTTCACCATGATAAAGCACGCCCGAGGGCTATAAACTAAATAAACGCGGCCCTTTTAGAACGGGCTTGTTGATATATTGGAGCAGCCTAGTATCCAGCCATTCTCTTCTCGCTCACCCGAATTGGTGCGAAATTTCGTAAACGACATTTCGCACCAAGTCGAGTCGGGTGACCGGGAGGAGAACGCCTGGGTACTAGGCTGATATTAAAGGACAATGCCCTTGGCTGAACGATTGACCTCAAAATTTCACAGTTGCCTTTGAGGCCAACTATTCATTTTCGGATGATCTTTAAGCCTAGATCATCATCTTCCGAAGGGTTTTATGAACTAAATATTCGACAAAGTTGTTTATTGACATCGATATGCCAGAAGTCATCACTCAGGATGGACGGTATAAAAAGATAGCATGTCCTCCTTGTCGCCGCGATGTGGAATACTTAACACCGAAATCGGCATTTTCCTATCAATGACCTCGAGAACTTGGTATTTTATGGGCGTTTTTGTGTGTGCTTGGTTCTAGTGAGAGCCAGCTTGTAAAGTCTTGAAAATGTATTTTATGTGTTCGATGTTCATCAACAAAGATTCAACTCTCATTGACCTAATTGGCCTTTAAAACTAAATGCTAAAATCTAATATTTTTTATGAAACACATAACGGAAGTTTAAATTATCGAAAGGATATGGCTTGATAATGTTGAACAATTTTTAATGAATTATCTTAATTTTAACAGAGATACAGAGATGTAGTGCCAAAGGTAACCCACCACAATTAGGTCCTTCTTGCGCCGACAGTAACAACGTACAGAATCGCTAGAGAAAAGCTTTCTTTACTATTGATGCGTTGTTTATAATAATTTCTTTTCTTAAAGATTTTAATATCTACTTCCTTTTGAATAGCTTATTATTTTTTATTAGTTTCTTGTTGTAATCTGCTGTTTAAACATAATTTTATTTTATATTCTGTTTTATAGGTTACCAGGGATCCCATTCTTAGCAGTGTTAATGTAATGCTGACGGGATAACCTTCGACAGTTAACTAAAGGTGATCTGGAGTGTTAATTTCTGTGTTTAAGTAAAAGTGCTCATTGGTTTAAATTTTCCAGACGTTTCAGCTGTGACCCCTTCAGCAGTGGAAAATCCGTTTCACAAAATCAGTTGAAGATGACTATAGGGGCCTGTCTGTCTGTCTGTCTGTCTGTCTGTCTGTCTGTC
>Ga0126336_10000519_pt1 | contig 16129 bp, 12 predicted proteins | sample SidCmetagenome_FD_92530 | JGI IMG/M metagenome (GOLD analysis project Ga0126336, IMG submission 92530) | Coral microbial communities from El Islote,Puerto Morelos, Mexico - Siderastrea C C metagenome | ecosystem: Host-associated > Invertebrates > Cnidaria > Coral | place: El Islote,Puerto...
AACTGCACGGCGTGTAATACTGCAGAAAACAATCTGATCGAGAACGACTGATCCTGCTTTTCACCAAGATGCCATCTTAAAAGTTTTTGAGCCACTAAAAAGGGCCTAGTATTGTACAGGCATAAAGTAGATTTGGACGCCATGGTTTTGCATGGGATCTCGACACTGGATGTTATCGGTTCACTTCTCGTCACCATCTCAGGTTGGAACTTTAAATTGTATAACATTATGCTTTTTCCCCTAGTGTCAGTTTGTTCCATGCCTTCGCCTTTCTTCACGTTAAAACAAGACCTGCTTTCACAACTTTTGCATGCGATTACGTCTTCTCCCCATCCCCCCCCCCCCCCCCCTTCCACCTTTTTCCCTCTAAAAGCAAAACGCCCCCCACCCCACGTCATCACAATTTAATTACAGTTCTGGCGAATTTTACTGCCATACTTTGTTTTCTATCGTAACTGGACATACACTCTGAATTGACGGTGTTAATCAAAGCCGCAGAATTTTCCAGAACAAATCTTTAACCCCAAGTCTAACGGGTCACACTTCTTTTTCCCCGGGTTGGAATAAGATGCATTAGTCAGAGAAAAGAGTGCGTTTAGAAATGAGTCATTTCGAGTTTGAAATATCTTAGAGATTTATATTTTTCTTCACAAGGCTTAAACTTGATTTCGGCATTTTTGAAAAGCGAACAGCTGTTTTCATCGGTAGGTCTGCGGTGGCTTATATGTGTCAGTCACGATCACTTCGTTTCAGTCTTCAAATACTTCCGCTCTTAAAAAAAAGAACGAAAAAATGTGGTTATTTTTGTGCTTCATCTAGCCAAAAATATTATTACGTTGATTGATCGTACCGGATCTTAAAATGTATGCTCGCCACATTGACAAATGAAAATGAAATGTTCCCTGTCAAAATTTGGCTGTTGTTGTGGCTTGTGGTTTGGAGTTTTATCTCGCGGTTGTCGTAGCACGCACATAATTTTCTGGAACTTTGTGGGCACTTGGCTGGTGCCACTGCAGCGCATTTCTGCGGTTACTTCCGAGAGTTTTCGTGTAGATTCGTTGTTGTTCGACAATTCTTCTGAGAGGAACGTCGCTGCAACATCAGGCTGTGTTGTTGAAATGGTGGCATCATTGGTGATTTTCCTACATTTTTGGCACAAATTTGTTTTGCATTGAAGTACCTTTCTTACCCACCAAGGGGACGATATCTTGTGGATTTTTAAAGGAAAAACAAGCCAAAATCCGTTTCTGCGGATTTTATCCAAGACCCAAGGGCAGAAACTTGAAACATTCTGCCAGTCGTTTTCAAATTGGATCTATTTCCATCCTGGTCATTCGTAAACAGAGGCAGTCATTTCAACAACACTGGACCATTAATTGCAGACTTCCATCGATACTGTACTGATGCATTTTTCTGCTTTACACAATAATACCAAAAATCGAAGAGACTGTCCCTTCAATTGATATGTTTAAGTAGTGATCTATCAGGAAACTGCGGTATCTGGAGATTTTTGAGGGATGAAGCAATTAAATTGTGTCGTTTTCTCGGTTATTTTACCGGCGTTCAGCAGTATTCAACATGTTGGAAAAATAAAAGATAAACATAAATGTCTGATTAGACATGTTTGCACTGCGATGTCCTGCTAGAGTAACAGGTTGGTTCGTTTTGTTGCCGTGTTGAGTTGTTGTTAAGACGAACTGTTTCGTAATTGATTTGACTTTTTTCATTTTAGTTTGATGTATCTCATGCTTTGGACTTGCACAAAATTTGAAACATCAGGCGTTCGTGATAAACTTTGGACGATCATTTTGTAAAATAACGTTCAAAAGCTCGGCGAAAATTCTCTTTAAACTTCGTTTACTCTATTCTACGATCCCAAGAAAACTGCATGATATACCTCGTGGTTTCACATCTCATTTCGTATCACGTTAGAACGTGCCATTCTCTGCAGGTGACTTGGCATTTAAAATCTTAATTTACACTTAACAACGCGATATTTGATTTTCTACACCGTTTCTTTGGAAAGCAGAAACTTTAAACAATAACGCACTTATCCGTCGAGAAAACGATTCCACCATTTAAGGTCCATACAGATCGTACGGATCGACAAATCGTTTTACCCCAAAGTCAGGTTGTCCAAAACTTAGAAATATTTGAAGACCCTTTAATGAGATGTGATTCAGACTGCTTTGTCAGGCCATATCCGTTCAATCGCAAAATTTTTTTTCATGAATAAGGATACTTTTTTTCCTTTTAGAAGCTGCAAAAAACTCGGTCAATAGCAAGAATAGCACAAATGAGTAAGTCTACCTTTCCTTCATTCTATGAAATTAAGGTGCAGTTAGCTGGGTATAGGGATGAACTAAACCGGGCAAAAAATGGCAGCAAAGATTTTCATAACCGGGCTATTGTACGCGTCAAAACGTCCACTTTCAAGTTCTCTACGGTGGCCAATTTACCTTATCAACTCAGTTCTCTCTTCCCGCAGAGGTTACTTTTAGTTGAGAAGACTAGGAAACGGGGAGAAATCAGGGAATCGGGAGATAAATGAGGAGAAATGAACATTTTTGCTCTCGTTAATCTCCCTTCCGCTCTGATAGAGAAAGGAAAAGTGGAGTGCGATAGAGGTCTCTGGGGAGGAAAGAGAGCTCAGTTGATAAATCCAAGTTTTTGTGATAAAAAATTGCTCGTCTTGTAATAAACAGCCGTTATGAAGTTCGATAAGGGTAGTAATTATGTCCAGCTTACAGCGCCTTTGTGCCTATTGATGGTAGTTAATAAATGATTCATAACAAAGTCATTTTGAGTTTTTTTTTCTTACAAGCCATCTTTGATTACCTGTTTCACTCCTGGGCTATTAGCATTTTACTTCTAATTAAAATTAGTCCATCGCCCATAATGCTATTATATTGTCTTGTGCGTGACATGTACTTACAGTGCCCGATTTCAAAGCGCACGGAATATAAATTTGCATGTTCAGAACTAGTTGGGTCTCTATTCAACGGCTATTGAATAGTGAGATTCGTCAAAGAGTTGGGGACCAATTTTTTTAATGACCCCATTGAATAACTTCATGTAGATCAAGCGGCTTTAAAAGCGGTCGAAGCAGTTTGGCGGGGAGCGCCAAACTGAATTATTTCTCGCGCTTTGTCGGTCTGTGTGTTGGCTACCGAGCTTGAAGTGCGAATAAAACGAGCGCGAAAGGTTAGCCACGTGCGACGCAAAAAATTGCCTTGGCCTGTCTGCCTGCAGGTTTGTTTGTGACTAGCAAGCTTCAATTAATTTCATCGCCAATCACACCCGCACGACTAGAGGTGCAGGAAAAATTATGACTCGCGTCATTTTAATGGTTTGCTCGCGCATCGCGGTTATCCTGTTTTACGCTCGCTCTCTTAGTCCTAAGTACTTCAGTTTACCAAAATAATGTTATCAGTGAAGGACGACAAAGAGGAAAGTGAAATAAACTAGGCATACTTTCTTTGTCGTATGATCATAAATGAACAAGCGCCCGTCTCAAGCCGCCCCAAGCCAGTATAATTACTCCTGTGGCAATTGCGTATGACTTATCTGCTTTCTTTGCTAACATCTCATCTCCCTTCAGATTTCACAGTGACCAACTCAGCTCACTTCCAATCCATCATAAGCATGAGAAGATTCAAGACAACGAGATCATGGTGTCCTTCGACGTAGAGTCACTATTCACCAACGTTCCAATTGAAGGTTCCGTAGAAGCCGCGCGACGAAAGTTGGAGAGCGACCCCGGCCTTGTAGACCGCACGACGCTAACACCTGCTGAGATTTCGGACCTCTTGGATTTCGTATTAAGATCTACATACTTCCAGTATAACGGATCGATTTACGAACAACAAGAAGGCGCAGCCATGGGGAGCCCGGTTTCCGCCGTTATTGCTAACCTCTACATGGAGGCGTTTGAAGAACAAGTAATAGAGTCCGCACCCTACAAGCCCAAGATCTGGAAGCGCTACGTTGATGACACTTTCACCATCCTTGATTGCGGTAATGTTGACAGCTTCTTACACCATCTCAACAGTCAGCAACCCACCATCCGCTTTACCATGGAAACCGAGAAAGAGAGTAAGATCGCCTTTCTCGACACGTCAGTTTCTAGAGAACAGGACGGCCGCCTTACCACCAGCGTTTACAGAAACCAACTCACACTGATCAGTACTTAGCGTATGATTCGCACCACCCTCTATCAGTAAAACGCGGTATTGTTGTGTCTGTACGAACGGGCGAAGCGCCTCGTGACCAAACCATCAATCATCTCTGAGGAAAAGAAACATTTGTCATCTGTCTTTGTTTCTAACGGTTATCCCTCCTACTTCGTGCAGAAGCTCACCAGGACAAGAAAAGCAGCCCCCAGGGTAGAGCCTGAGACAGAGTTCAAGTCCAACGCGGTTTTGCCGTATATCAAAGGAGTATCAGAACCTCTTCGCCGCTACCTACAACAACAAGGTATTCGCGCCGTCTTCAAGTCTGAGACGACACTTAGGTCACATTTAGTGCGACCAAAGGACACCGTCGATCCGGCTAAACAAGACGGCGTAGTCTGCAGGATTCCCTGTGAATGCGGAAAAGTCTACATTTGCGAAACAGGAAGATCTATGCAGGAGAGGGTCAAAGAGCATGACAGGGATATACGTCTCGCCCGTACCCAGACCTCCGCCGTTTCTGAGCACGCCAACAAGACCGGCCACCACCTGCTTTGGAACGAGGTAAAGTTTATTGATCGAGACTCACACTGGTATGCCCGTAGGGTGAAGGAAGCTATCTACATGACTTCACCCAGATAACATCAATAGGGACAACGGAATTGAAATTCCTGAAGCGTGGATACTAACAATCAAGAAACACAACAGGAGACCGGTACATCAGCGAACCGCCGCGGGAACAACTTCAAATCGGACCTCTCGGGAAACAACTTCACAGCGGAACAATGAGGATCGAAACGCACCAATCACAGCCGACCATCGTGATTAATATGGTGACGCGCAACCAGTCGACCTCATCGCCTGATGAAGACTAGCAGTAAGCAGTCGAAATGTTGCGATCTACAACTCATGTGACTACATTCTATTGTTTGCGAAAATAATCATTCAAATTTGGGTTTTCGCGGGAGATTCAAAGCGTGTTCGTTCTATTGTTATGCGAGTCTCTTCGAAGAGGAGAAATCGAAATTTTGCAGAAAGCTTCCTTGAACACCAAACAATCAAAGCCCTATGCTAAGTCAGATGTTAAGAAATTCATTGGCGAAAAATTCAACCTCGAAATGTTTGCATTGCGTTTTCTCATACAAACAGAACGCTGAAATGGACAAACTTTGACTAAATTTCGCTACTAGTTTCACAAGTGGTAAAAATTTAAGAAAGGTCTTATTCATTTCATTAATGTATCTTCTGTAAAAGCTGTATGCTAACTAGTACGGAATAAATCTAGTTAACTCGTAGTCTCGCAAAATGCACGCGCTGTTAGGCGATTTTAGCTTATTTTCCCGATTGTCTGTCCGTCTGCTACCCTTATTGAATTTGAATTTTCGCGCTGGGTACACATTGAAGTCCCGGATGTGACGCGGTATTGTGGGCGATGGGACCCCAGAAAACCGAGGGAAAACTTGCAGAGTTACTGTCTGGTGGCAACAGTCTTACAGGGTAGTACAAAGGAGCAGACTACATTGAAACTGTGTAAACTGAAGTGAAAGTACAGCATATAGGAGTCATCAGTAAAATGACTTCATGATCCTTATCCGATAAGTATTTGCAGGTATTATTCAACGCTATGTCATCAATACCGGGCACCTCTTTGCCTCCTGGTTGGTTCACTTTTAGCAAGTCGACAATCTTCAACAGATGTCCTTGGTATACCTTGAAAAATGTTGCTTATTTAATCCCAAACTTCACTTAGGCAAAACAACCTTGGCTTCGGCTTTCATAAAGGATCATTCCCTCTCCATACAATAATGATGATCCTTAAAAAAGTCGATGCAGGCGACAAGCAACCTCGTGAGGAGGGGAGGGGTCTTACTAAAGACTGGCTCTTTCCAGACTAGACAATGCAAAAGTGTACTGACCCTAATCTGTTGAAGACTGGAGACTCAGATCTGGTATACAAACTATCTGTTCATACCGTTATAATCCTTGGCCTCTAAGAAAGACATCTCAGGCATCTATTTCTTCACTTAACTCTGCAGAGGCTACAAGCATACACTAGGTTATTATTTCTTACCTTATTTTAGGTCTCTATCTGCTGGTAGGACGAAACGGTCTGCTGAAAACGGACCATTGTGCCTTCCATACGGCGTGCCATACCCTGTGCTATGCTAGGGAGAGTCTCCCTTCCACGACGGCGGTTATTGTAAAGATATCCTTGGTAATTTACTAGTTTACGGAAGCAACATACATGAGATATGCGACAACGAAAAGAGACTGGGCCGTTTTCGAATGGCGAAGCTCCTTTTTCAAAATTCACGAGATTTAACGCCCGAACAGAAGGCAATCAAAGACAAGTTTTCGGTGTTAAGGCAAAGCTGCCTCAAGTACGTCAACGATATCTACTGTCACCACTACTTCAAACGCTACGACATCTCCTCCAGTCCTCAGCCAGTGTGTAAAGAAGCATGTGTATAGTTGAGGTCAAAGTTTTCTGATCGAGAGATCATGATCAAGACTGCGCTGGAGTTTAATCGGGATAAACAAAACCTGTACGATTGGGGGTACTACTGGGACATCATCAACCTCGAAACTCTGCCATCTCGCAATGAATCGAAAAATTGCTACTATCCTGACAAGATACGAGGTCAGTATCGGAACACAGGATAAGCGATACAGTGCATATGCAAGAGGAAGTCGTTATGACACAAGATGCTTATTAAATGGTTGCAGAAAGTGGAATCGAAAGTTTTTCAACCACGACTATGGTCACTTTTAAAGCACAACAGTTTTGTTTTTCCTGTTGCCTTGCAATTTTCTTCCTTTGGCTATTTGGTGTAAATGCTTCTGTCCAGCCCCAATCACTGCGAGGCAACGGGAGCAGGGATGGCGCAGTGGTGAGAGCACTCCCCTTCCACCAATGTGACCCCGGGTTCGACTCCCGGCCCCGGTGTCATATGTGGGTTGAGTTTGTTGTTGGTTCTCGTATTGGTCCGAGAGGTTTTTCTCCGGGTACTCCAGTTTTCCCCTCTCCTCAAAAACCAACATTTCTAAATTCCAATTTGATCTGGACTCAGTGGACGAAGAGCCACTCTGTGGATGTGACACTGCTAATTCCCATTTATTTATTATTTATTTATTTATAAGTTGCGTGAAACTTAGCTCTCTATAACACTCCCTTTTCATGCAACTTAACAGGTTCAGCGAGACACGTTCTGAAAACCTTTTGCATCGCCGTTAAGTTAAATAACATTTAAAACTGAAGACAGTTATTCGCTCACAGTAGGCAATAGTAGTCTCATTTCATTGTAAATTTATCTTCGAGAGCCATACACTTACTAGTTCTGTTACTGTTTGTATTCTTTCTAGATAAACTTGACGTTCTGCGGAGTGAGGTTCATTCCAAGTTCCTTGTGTTTTATTATATTTTCTAAATTTGGAAAAAAACGAAATAACATTAAGAAGCATATTAGAAAATTGTATGTCAGTGGTACGATTTCCACGAATCCTTTTGAGATAATGGACGCTCAAAAGCGTTTTTGCAACAAGTCGTACAGTAAACAAACCATTGGTTTGGTTGGTGAAGAGACCAACATATTTTTTGAAGACTCCAACATTATAAGACTCTCAGACGAATTGAACGCGTCTTGCGAAGGGGAAATAACCTTACAGGAGTGCGAAAATATTTTAAGTTCTTTTCAAACAGGTAAAGCGCCAGGGAATAATGGGCTCTCCATAGAATTTTACAAAACATTTTGGCCTTTAATAGGTAAATTGATGACATGGATGACTGACTCGTTTAATGAAGCCTTTGATAAAAAGGAAATGTCTTCTTCACAAAAGCAAGTTATCATCAGACTTATTGAAAATCACACTTATCGGATGGGTACAGACATTCTCTAGAAACATATTCAGTTGTGTGTTGAACATATTTTGAATTACAAAGAGGAGTAAGACAAGGGGATCCGTTGTCGCCGTATTTATTTATTATCGCAGCTGAAATTCTAGCAAAAATTCTATCGCAGCTGAAATTCTATTGCAGCTGAAATTCTAAAACAGGACAAGATGAATTTAAGTTAGTGCAGTATGCCGACGACCTCACTATGTTTGTGCCCAATCTTGAGTGTGCCCAACGGGTTTTTCTTTTACTTACATTGATCAATTTGAATCCTGCTCTGGCTTGAAGGTCAACTATTCCAAAACTGAAGCCATGTGGATTGCTTCATCTAGACAAAACACAGAGACACCTCTTGGTTTAAAATGGTGCAACAGCGTTAAGGCCCTCGGGATTGTCTTTACGTATAATGAGGTGGATTTGCTGCAGAAGAATTTTATGATAAATTGAAAGATATCCGAATGCAGACAAGGTTATGGAGTTGCCGGGGTCTCTCACTGTATGGCAAAGTCACCATTATCAAATCACTTCTGATTCCAAAAATGTTGTATGTGTTTTCAATTCTGCCAACCTCTGAGGATTTCTTCAAACAACTCAATTCCATCATTTATAATCTTCTATGGAAAGGGCCAGATAAAATAGCTCGACTAGCTGCACTACTGAAATGATTTGAAACACGGTGGTCTTAATTTACTAGATATCGAAACCTCAATTAAAGCGTCAAGACTGGCCTGGATTGGCAGACTTTTCTCGGGTGGTTAATATAAGCCTTGGAAGTCTTATATTAACCATTTACTTGAAGATCTTGGGGGAAAATTTTTATTCAGATGTAATTATGACGTCAAAGATTACAAAACCTATTCTAAATTTTACAATGAGCTTCTTCAGTGGTGGGCTGATTTTAGGGCCTCTTTTTCAACAAAGCCTCCCGAGTCCGAAAGTATAATCTAGAATAATAAAAACATTAAAATAGATAGTAAACCAATATATTATCCGAACTATGTAAAAGTTGGAATTGTATTTTGCCATCATTTACAATTCGATAAAGATAATTTACAATCTTATAACAATGCAATAGGTGTTGGCCTGAGAAATACGAATTTGTTAGTCTGGACAGGGGTACGAAGTGCGATTCCTGCCCACCTAAAGGCTTTGTATTCGATCGAAAAAGAATCAAGGGTGTTAGAGTTTTTCTGTGGAGAAAAAAAATTAAAAAAGTAACAAGTAAAAGTAAGCCGTTTTATCACTCGCTAGTGTCAGAAAAAGCAAAACCTTCGAGGGGCTTCAAAAAACTGAAAGAGGACTTGACCTTGATGATTCAACTGTTGGAAATGCCTTTCTTAATATAAAGTCGTTTTCATCTGAAACTTTTATTAGAAGTTTTCAATTTAAAATTTTAGCCGACATTACGTTTACAAATTATAGCTTAGTTAAGATAGGTTACGTTCCGAATGATCTTCGTAGTTTTTGTGAGGCTGGATCAGAAACGGTTCATCACTTATTTTATGAATGTTCTTTTTCAAATCTTTTTTGGAAACATGTTGAAAATTTCTGGTATACACTCTCTGGTCAATGTGAGGATTTCACTTTAAAAGATGTTTTAGCAGGCAGATTAGATGAGAAGTGTGATTTACTAAATTATCTTTTTATTCTTGCAAAACTTCATGTTTGGACATGCCGTAATCATAGTGTGACCCCAAATTTCCGAGGCTTTGTAGGAATGGTTGATGTAAAATACAGAACGGAAATGTACATAGCTGCAAAGAACGATAGGAGAGGAAAATTTCAGGCTAAATGGCAACCGTCTATTAATGCTAGAGAGCTTGTTGGGTAAATGCACCTATCACAAATAGTATAAGTTGCATATGAAGGTGTTATTGGAAACGAATTAGATATTTATTATTCTTCAAAGAAAGACACACTGTTTTGAGTTTAAAAAACATGTTTCGGATGATCTACATCCATCTTCAGTTTCAAATGCAAATAAGACCGCTAGTCGGTGTGATATAAATACAATCTACATAGAATATTAATTACTAAATAACAACATGAATATGAATAACTGAAATACAATGGTGTTGAAAGCGCAAATAAAAACTGAAAAAAGTGAAATTAACGAGGACAAGTAAAATGAAAGAGATAGATGGACGTGATTGACTTGTTTGTTTAACAAGAGTTTTTCCCACATTGTTAATTTCACTTTTTTCAGTTTTCTGCGTTTTCAACAGCCTAGCAGCTTTACAGCACCTGCACCAATTTTTCACAAGTTTTCTGAGGGTAGAAAGATAAAAAGGGCTGCGCATGGTATAATGGATCCTGGTAACGACAAAACGTGTGAGACTGGCAAACTTTGTTTTGGTTAAAACAGCTAATCTAACTTGCCCGCCCTTTATGGTCTCCTACAATCTTTTGTCGCCCTTTATCATCTTGTAGAGTGTTTCTATGGAGATGGGCGTGGTTACCGTGGCAACGCAAGCATCACAGTTTCTGGCTACAAATGCCAGTCATTGAATGAACAGTTTCCCCATGAACACAAGCATTTCAACGAAGAAATTTACGAAAAGATCAGAAATAGCGGCAACTTTTGCCGAAATCCAGAAGGGTTCGGTTTAAATGGGCCGTGGTGTTTCACCACAAATAGAACCGTGCGATGGGAGTACTGTGATGTGCCTAAATGTGCAAAGCTTCGTAAGTACAACAAGCCTCCCACAAAAAGCAATGATTTAAGAATACGTTAAGTTTTCAAGTAGGTATAACTGATGCCGATCAAATAAATTTAGAAGTGGGCCATTTTCCTTTATTTCAATGACACATTACTAGTAACATAATTATATACCTCGATAGGCAGTTCGTGTTCCCTCTTTTCTTTCACTAAAAAACAGAAACAGAAAGCCGAAGTCATAATTTTGAAGCTGTCAAATGACACGAACGTCCTCTGAATGTTTTTACTTTTATCCACTTACTCAGGTGTTTTCGACTTCTATATGATTCCGAGATCTTAAAATTACGACTATAATTGCAAATACCACATGATAGCCGTCAAATTTTACTTCTTGTCACGCAGCCCCTGCAAGTCCACCCGCCGATTTCCAAGGTCACACCTTGAGCTCAACAAGCCTTAGGATCTATTGGGGAGATGGAGCCCTTAACCGCTTCATCAATGGAATACTTCTTGGATTCCACGTGACTTGTAATAGAAGCAACTCCTCAGACAGACATTTCGCGGATGTGGTGTCTAAAAAACGCAAATGGAAGTTTAAAGGACTTAAAACATTCATGAATTATAGCTGCTGGTTAAGGGCTTACAACAACTTTGGAAACGGCAATTAGAGCAAAGAACTGGTTATTTCAACTGATGAAGACGGTATGTTAACAGACAAAAAGACTGTATGACGTTTAGTTAATGTACGAGTTATGAATATCTATCTGACTGACCGACCGACTGATAATTGACTGACCGACTGTCTTACTGGTGACTGCGTTAATGAGTGATTGATTGATTGATTGATTGATTGATTGATTGATTGATTGACTGACTCACTGACTGACCTACTGGAGGAATGACTGTCTTCAAGTCTGCTTGACTGTCGTACTGGCTGACAGACTGGTGGCTTTATAACAGTCTGACTAGCTGACGGACTGACTGTTGGACTACATTGGCTTACTGAATGACGGATGACTGACAATCTGGCTGACTACCTGAGTAACTACAATCGTCTCCAAAGTAAACCCGATTTTGGTAGAATCGCGTTTTCTAAGGGCAACAAGTAAAACGGAGACAGTACAACAGTACTGGCACGAGGTGATATGTAACAAGAATATTTTGTGTGTTATAGCTCCCAGTGCTCCACCTGCAAGTTTCAAGGCATGGAATCTAAGCTCAAATAGTCTTCATGTGCAGTGGGACCCGGTCACCGTCGGAAAACGTAACGGAAAAATACTGGGATACAATGTGGAAATAAAGCTAGAACAGGAAAATCAGCAACTGCAGGGAAGAAGAAAACCGAAAACTAACTTCACACCATCAAGATCCCTCACGTTACGTGATCTTAAGAAATACTCCAAGTATGTGATCAGTGTGTGTGCGCTGACTCGGAGGGGAAAAGGACCAAGTCGGACTTTAACTGTGCAAACAGATGAAGATGGTAAGAAAACAATTCTTTAAAAAAGTTTCTTGGACACTCATCAATGGAGTAAGGAAACCTTAAGTTCGTGTTAACTTTAAAACAACATTTTCACAACATAATGACCAAAAATCTAACACGTGAACATTGAACACAAGAACTTGTTTTCAGAATAAGAAGAGCTATTATTGAGATTTCTAGGGATTCATTGAGAACAACTAAGTAAAATCACTACATACGTTTCACGCAGCCACTGGTTTTTAGAAGAAGAATCTGGTGCTATTGAGCAGATTGCAGAACATAACGAAGGCTATAACACAAATAAGTTCAATGCCCCTGAAAGACCAGAATTTAAAACGTGAACTATATTTGCCAAGCGTGCAAGAAAACACGTTTCTCAACAAAAACTGAAACTCAGGTTAGCTTAGTAACGACGACGAATAACGTTACTCGTCCCACTTTTAGTTCCAAACCGCTCTCCAACGGTCATTGCAGTATTTAGCCTGGGAACAGATGCAGTGCAAGTAGAATGGAGCCCAGTCCCTCCGGAAAATACCAATGGAGAGGTGCTTGGGTACCGAGTGCTTTACAGTATGGTCAACTATACATCACCGTGGATTCACAGGGAGAAAACCGTTTAAAAATGGATGGCCTGAGTCCCGATACGAATTACAGCTTTCAGATTCTTGCGTCCACAGGGAAGGGCGATGGCACTAGCAGTGCAAACTACTTTGCTAAAACAGGTATTAATCTTTTTTGGACATGATAGGAAAAATCATGCACCATTCTGCGTTTTTTAACATCGATACTAATAAAAAGGAAGCCAACTTCACTAGGAAGTTCGCGGGCTGAAAAAGCAACATTTCATTTAATAGCGAGGGATCGTACAGGAATTCCAGGGAGCTTTGATTTGAGAGCACGACATTTGGTTACTCTTTCCCATTCCTCTCGGTCCTCTACCCTACTTTACTCTTAAGGAAGGTAAGAAGGTAAGCTGGTGTCTGACATCGATTTTCGGGTTAATGTGCAGTGTGTTGGGCGTATAAACAAAACAGTATTTGAATCGGATATCGATAAAGGATGTAATATAGATGTTATTGTTCTTGGATTACTTCACCATTTGATTTAGAAATCTGTTGTATTTGTTTGTTAGACCAAGTCGAAAGGCCATCCACAAAATACGTGTACAAGACAGGCAAGCTTCCAAAGAGTACAAGAGGTAACACATCACGTTATTCAAGTGAAATTATTTCGAAAATTGTGACTAACGGACAATTAGCATTTATGCGTGAACATTTTGCGAGTGAAAATCATCTTACTGTAGTCAATACAAAATCGTCTGATTCCTTTCTCCTTCTCATGCTGCAGGAACCATTCTTGCCGCATTTTTTTCATGTGTGGTTGCTCTCAGTGGAGTTCTACTGGTGGTTTACTTTGTGAGCAAGAGAAGAAAGGGTAAGAAAGAATTAATATTTCAAGTTGTTTATAAAGCTACTTATATCACGAAACACTGATGACACGCTCGAGTCCGCGAGGTAGATTAACTATAGTTTAAGAAGTGACGTCTGATCAAAAATATCTGTGTTATTTTCCGCTTATTTGTGAAGTGCGATTGCGCATCTTTGATTCCACCAGGCCACACCACAGTTTTACTTCGTGAAAAATTCACGGCTCTTCCTTAAGTGAGTTGCCCTTGGTATTAAAGAACCACTAGTACTGGGCCGAAGCCTGCTCATCACATTCATCACAGCGGCAACTAATCGTCGCATTAAGATTACCTTCAGAGACAGAATACTATTGTAAATTTTTCAATCGAGTTAAAATGTTATTTCTTACTTTACATATTTTCTGGAAGGAGATAGAGAGAGCAAATGCGAAAAATGACTCTTTATGGAGAATCGTCGCTATTAATGGTTCTTCCACGTCTGTCTATGGGCAAACAGCTCATGTTCTGATATTTCTTTTGCCAATGGGGCTTCATGTCAACACCTTTCTGGGGGCTGGGAAGGGTATAAGCCTTGAATATCTAAAGGAAGTGACAAAACCAACACATGCATAGTCCACCAAGCAATCTAAAAGGTATTCCATATCATTTACCCTCATTTTCAACGCCCTACCAAAAATCAGGTGTATTTTACTTGCAGTTGTTAATCATGTTGTCACTCCTTACGCCACTTCACAGCCGGACTGGATTGAAAACGCCATCGCCACTCATGGTCACGAATACGAGACGCTGGACAACGATAATTGTCCTAGCACATCGCTGCATCAACCTCTTTACGTCAACGTCGCTGCTGATGGCTCACTGGACCTTCCACCTCACCTGAGGACTGTCATTTTGGAGTTTCAACGGTCGTATGAGAATTCAAACTACAAGAGGCTGCACAAGTACGTAACTGAACCAGCCATTTTTTTTAATTACACACACTTTAGTAACTAGCGTAATTTCCTTCAACTAAGCAGCATTTTACTATCTCTGTGCCTTATTTCAGGAAGGATTCGATGTAAGGTTGTTCTAAGTAAGCAGTGTCATCAACATTTCGAAGGTCTGTGTGAATAAATTGATAGAGTAACGTGATTATATGTTTAAAATTGATCTGGCAATAAAACCCAAAAATATATATTCTGGCATTTTCAGGAGACGAAGGTCTCTTGGTGGACCAGTGGGAATCCCACATACATGGGAACCCCATATATGATAAGCTGCAAAGAGTGATTTCTCCAAATGTAACTTGGCAAAGCAACAGGTGTAGGAAGGAGGCTCTAGGATTAACCATTGCAGGGTCCTCTGAAAAACACAAACAACGCCACTCTGTTGATGTGGGTGAGCTACGAGGGTTTTTACCGGCTTTTCAGGATGATATATACAACAGAGAGATGAAGCAGAAGAATGTCACGAGACAAACAAGGAGTGGCCATCGCTTCTCTGTCGACCTGGGTGAGGTGAGCAAGTTAATCGCGCTCACGGAAATGAGGGTCTGCTACAGATGAGACCACGGAACGAGTCGGACTCTCCAGAACTGCAAGGAGCAAGTTCAGATGCCATGAAACCTTTGATAAGCTTCTACTGGTGATTAATATGGACAGTTGAAATGAAAAACATTTCACTCAACTTACTGTGTGCTGAAAAGAAGCATTGCCGGGACCACGATTTTGTCCGTTCAAACAAGAGTTCAATAGCGGGAGGTTTGTTCCCTATCATCCTACTTGACTGCTTTTTGTTAAAGCAGCGTGTTCGCAGTGGCAGAGTTGTCGTCTGCATTGCGTACTGACAGAATAGAGCCCACCTTCTGCACGAATGGAATCATACACAAAGGTGTTTAAAGGACAAACTTCACTTGTATAATAAGATCTCCCTCGTTTTCACATTTATCGCCCTTCTACTAAGGTTAGTTTGGATAACTCAATTGATAAGGCTTGAACAACAACACTTCGTTGTCAACGTGGCAGGAAATTTTAGATTTCGCAGCAGATGTATGTCATATTATGCCAAAATCATTTGCAAAACTGTATCAAAGCTCCTTCGAAAAATGTAAATGTAAATATCGGTTTAGGCGTGACACCTTCATATTTATCAAAAAAGTGACTGCAGCTGAGAATTCTTGCACATCTCTTATTTCACTAATACCAAGAGAGGATGAAACTAAGAGAGTGAATCCCCGTACCCCATGATAATTATCTGAAATTTTATTATTAGTTAACACCCATGCTGCGAAGGTTATTTTTATCTGTTGTTTCTATGTCAACAATCTAAAATTACATGGCGTTATTGTAACTGACCAATGAGGTTTCGTCCTTGAAATAACCACTCAGTATGACACAGAACCAAAATAGATTTCAAAACATTTTCATGGGAAGAGGCCCATGTATGGGGGATTTGCTCTCTTCCTTCATCCTCTCTTGCTAATACTTATTAGGTGGCTGATACATTATCAGTTTGGCTG
>Ga0126336_10000520_pt1 | contig 16125 bp, 11 predicted proteins | sample SidCmetagenome_FD_92530 | JGI IMG/M metagenome (GOLD analysis project Ga0126336, IMG submission 92530) | Coral microbial communities from El Islote,Puerto Morelos, Mexico - Siderastrea C C metagenome | ecosystem: Host-associated > Invertebrates > Cnidaria > Coral | place: El Islote,Puerto...
AACTCAGGCTTTTAACAATGTAATTTAGGTTTTGCGTTTATATTCCGATCGTCTGTTTAGTTTCTCAATGAAATTTTGTATTACTTCTTTAGATCGAATAATCTTGAATCTTGGAATAAGTTATACGATTGGCGTAGCCCAGTTAGATTGTCTGCTTGGTTTTTACGGAACCATACATATTGGAGTGTTAGTTGTCGATGACTAAGTCAGGCCAGCGAGAGCTTGTGAACTAACGTTCACTACGCATGTTCGCTACGCATGCTCATGCAGTACGTTTCCAAAATGGCGTGTGCAGTTACAATTATTTTATCATAGTTGTCGACAACACTAAACCGGTCATTCCCACATTCGGGAAAAACGGTCAAAAGCGTAGTTGTCGGCAACTTTTCGTTGTCGACAACTCAAGTGCTTCCCTTTTCGAAAAGGGAAACTGCCTAGTTGTCGACAACTAAAAATTGGGCGTTTAGTTGTCGACAACTCGTCTCACACACAACGTTTTTTAGTTGTCGATAACATTTAGTTGTCGATAACAAATAGTTGTCGACAACTAAATGTCTAGTTCGGGGAGGTCCTAGGTACTAGTGGAGCTGTTTTACAGCAGTCTCGGGTACAACTCCCCGGCTACGCTTGTAAAAAGCTAGGCAACTGGCCTGCCTCCTGCCAGATGGGGATTTTAACTTGTTGTCCTCGATTTGAATTTTTATTCGTGAAGATTTAATGCTCGGCCCCACTAGCAACTTGTTCTATAAACGCGAGAGTAAATAAAATAATAATTATTAATTATTTAACTACATGGGAGATGGAAATGTTACCTTCACTTTCCAGTTAATTTTCGTTATTCTAAGGTAAATTATTTCTCTCTTCAATTCGCGTTAATACAAGTCGCCCAAATTTCAGATACCTTAAAAAGCACAATCATTATAATTCCAATTACAAGATATTACCTTCCTTGCAAACCCAACCACAGCCATTGGAGCAGCACTTTTCACGTTCTCCACAATCAGCATCGGAGGAGCAACCCATAACACAGATGCCGGCACCGAACGGCTTAGGACATCCACCGTTATTGAAGGGATCGAGGAAACCTGTAATTTTGTAAATAATGTGGTGAAACTCAAGGTTTCTAAGGTGGGAAATATCATTTAATATGTCCCAGTTTTAGTTGGGGTATATTGAATCATCACCACGCTTATATTTGGAGGTCTTAGGGGACCCTTTGAAAAAATGGTGGCCATGCCGACTGTTGTACGCAACAATTTTCAAGAGAGTTTTTTACAATAACTGAGCGAATTCTCGCGTGCTGTTTGGATATTGTCAATAAGAGTACAGACGGGTGAAACACGTAAAGCTGACGCAACGAGCAAAAGTTTTGTCAAACTTTTCAGCGCTGCATTCTCGGTGTCCATGGCGAAAATTGTACTACAAATCTAGAATTCTTCAATGAGAAAATTATCTAAAATGTATGAGATTTGAGTGTTAGTAAGCGTTTATGATATATCTATTTTTTTAGATAGGAGAGCAGTTTTTATAAGGAAATTCAGCTTCCCCCTATAGCTTTCCTTTACCTACTGTACTTTTATTTATTTATTTATTTATTTATTTATTTATTTGTCTCCTTTATTATGTTACTGTACAGTGGTATAAAGTATTATTAAGCTTAAACTGTAACTGAAGAAGCCATTGCAAGCTTAGAGCGAAAAGATGAGGATGGTTGTTTAGGATTCAGACCTGAAAATCGGCGGTAAGCGTGCCTGCGGCTCGTTTATCCACAACACTTTGACAATGTTATGACAAAGAGTGGATTCATTTGCAGCATACGCGTATAGCCGTGGCATTTGTTGTAAGAGTGTTGTAAAAGTGAATAGGCTGAATATTTTAATATTTTTGAGTCTATTATTCCCAGTGTATTCTACATTCCACTTGTATCCTTATGATTGCTCCATGATCACGGTCTATTATACAACGCCTGTATTCAACTGCAAATTATAGCTGAAAAAAACTCTGACCTCGGCTTGTGGGCAAGTCTACTTACAACGCAATCGACCGTAGTTTTCACTTCCGTTTGCAGTCGTGACGTATTTTACCAAATTTCTTTGGCTTTATTGTCAGTAAAACATGAAAATCAAGTGGCCGACTTTTACAATTCACATGTAACACATTTACCCGTTAGTTCGATCACCATAAACAAGTTGATTGAGACTGTGTTTGAAGTTTTCGTCAAATCCCCGCGACATTAGCAGCGACACATCGCTTTCGGTCCTAAACAGAGAATGTGTGTTTGAGGTTTCTTTTAGCAAGCGACAAAGTAAACCGATTGAGTATGTTATAAAACAAGCGGTATATTTAACCTTTACTGCGTTAACTTAAACCGATAGACTTCACAAATTGACTTCACATCAAAAATTTGCATAACTTCAAAACAACTTGCTTGTGTAATTTAAAAAAACCCTATCACACACATATTCTTGTTCGGCGGAACTGTAGATAAACTCGGCTGGCTCCTCCAGTACTCTGATAACGTTCTCAGCAGTGAGTTGTACTGCGGTACAGAGACCTTCCAGTTGCGCTATCTGGGCCAAAACTATGATTTTTAACGGACAAATTAACAACACACACGATGAGCGGCCGCTCTATACCTTTCTGCGATTCCGAAGCCCGTAAAAATCATGCTTTTCCCAAAGCAAGTAGGCAGAATAACCAGGACATCTTCATCTTTTTGTAGACTGCTCACAGCTTGCCTCTGCTCAGGCTTCAAAACAACGTTTCTATCTTTCGATTTTAAATGATCTAACGCTCGCTCGATTGCTTCTCCAGCATTACTTTGTCTCACTGATCTGCTTCTTCTCTGCGTGACTCCAAACTGACGATAATTGACAGTAAATCGACTAATCAAAATGCCTCGTCCCCCGGTGGACGAAGTCAAAATCTGCGACTCGCAAAAGACGGGTTTTCGGGCAGGCGGTTTTTCTCTCGCTCCCCCCACCCCTTCCCGGTCGCTTTGTCACTCGCCCCAGACCGATTTTCACACACGTCCAAGATTGCGCCAGCGATCGCAAACTCCGCGTTTTCCGGGGTTTTTCCGTGATAAAAACACCCAAAAACCGCCTGCAAGCAGGCTCCGAGCCTTTAGGCGAGGGAAATTATTAAAATGTTGACAAAAAGCAAGTGAAATTATTTCCTAATTTCACGAGTATACCATTTGATTACCTATTAATATCATGGGTGACAAATGACGCTCACAATCGTAGCGGGGTTGACTTGTCTGTTGCATCGAGAACTCCAGACATTGAAAAGATTAAAGCACACAGTTTAGCTAAAGTTCACAATTTTCTGAATGAGTTAGGCTCAATGAAAAACTCTTGTGGGAAGTTTTTACCACGCCTTAACGATTTCGTGTATTTGTAACCGACAGCAAAATACACCAGACTCTGAATTTTTACTTGAAAAATCTCTCTGCAAAGGTTACCCGCGTTTAATATTCACTGAATCAAGCACCACCTTCCTCTATCGAGCAAGGTTTCACAAATGCATCCAAAATACGCACAGCAAACTTGCGTTAACGAAAGTAAACTTCGAAAGCAAATTTGTACTTAAAATTGACCTTTATTCTATTCGAAGAAGTGCCCAAATCAACTGAATTACTTCTCTCAGATCGCGGTCAATCACTCGATCAGCAACTGCCGGTTAGCCGTTCAAAACTTTCCGCTGTCACACTATCACAAATAATGTCTTCTTTTTGCCTCGCGGTAATGGTTTCTAAGAGGTTCAGTAAATTAAAAGTCAAAATTTACAAGTTACCAATTGTGTCCTCAATCAATATTTCCACGATTGCTGTGACAAAACATCTTCATCCAAACTTAATTCGACGCCATCTTGGCACTGAGCTATAGGCCCGTTGTCATAGCAATTTTGTGATTCCACATGTGAAATTATAAATTAACCCTGAAATTTTGCGCCAAAATTATTAAGGGGTAATTTGTCACCTATGATATGATCAGAGCAAATGCATTTTCTTTCTTCTTTTCTTCAGAAACATCAAAAATCACGCGGTGGCTATTTTGAAAATTAGTGCTTCAGTATTATAATCACCTCGCGCGGAGTGATTATAGCAAGATATGACGTAATCCTAGACCAATTAGAGAGCGCGCTTCTCTATAATCACCTGAGCAATTATACTAATTATCAATTATTCGCGGAAGGCGAAGTGAATATTGTGGAATAATCCCCGAGACGAAGTCGAGGGATTATTCTACAATATTTGCTGAACCTGAGGAGAATAATTTTTTAGTATAATTGCTCAGGTGATTATCCATCCTCGGAGACCCAGGGGCAGATGACTTTTCTTCCCCATCATTTTCTTCGCCCATCCCGACTTTCCCTCGCCCCACTTTCTGCCCCTGGGTCTCCGAGGATGGTGATTATCAGAGCAAATGCATTTTCTTTTTTCTTTTCTTCAGAAGTATGAAAACTCGCGCGATGGCCATTTTGAAAATTAGTGCTTCAGTATTACAGTATTATAATCACCTCAAGCGGGGTGATTATAGCAAGATATGAAGTAATCCTCGACCAATCAGTGCACGCGCTTCTCTATAATCACCTGAGCAATTATACTAATCGGACAAAATACGGATCAAAATATGTCGTTTATTATTTTAAAACGTAAAAACAAATGGGAAAGCTTTAGAAGACTAGGTTTAAATGGACTGGACATTTAAAGCTATTGGAGGGCTCAAAGCAACGAATTAATTGTTCCAGGACAGAATGTAGCATTTTGTTCAAAGAGAAGGCTTATTCGAATGTCGGTATCTCAAAAATGAAGCATACATTTCGGGCCTAGGACCTCCTAAGGCTTCTGAGGCTTGGACCTCCTGAGGTAAATTCTCGGAGTAAATTACTTATATGAAAATGAATTTATAAAACGCGAATTTTATAAAACGCGTGGCATTTCTTACTGTTCCGTAAAATACGCACTGACGATGCGAGGACTGTAGGAGAATTCAGAGGTTTAATTCTAGCAACAGTTTACTACAGTTTGGTTTGAAGTTCTTGCGGGTTTTCATTTTTGCTATATGTATTTTTCACAATTTCGAAAACAAAAAAATGTGCGCAGAGGAGTCAGATTTGACCGTAACGCTGTGATTTTGCCATAAACAAGTAATTTTTCCGCTAACGTTAAGTTCCATAGGGAGTAAGGGCGGGCAATTGGAAAAATTAACAATTGGACTGGACTGCCGCGATACAGCCCTCTTACGTTTGCCAGTAGTAACTCCCTTACAGCCTGAATTCTTTTCTTTCCTTTTTCCTTTTTTTATTTATCTACTTTTTTTTAACTCTTGGTCTCGTTTGGTTATCCTACTTCTTTGTTCCTCTATCACAAACTTTCATCGCTTGAGTGCGAACACGGAAAGGTAAAAAAGCATCGAAAATAAACATCACAAAAAAATTGTTCAAGCAGTGTTGTCATAGCTCAGCACACAAAAATCGATGTTTACAAGGAAAAATAACGTCTGGCTAATTACCTCGCCTTTGCTTGATGTAAGTAGACATCGCATTATCCTACAGAAAAAATGGTTACAATCGATAGTTATAATTTTCACTGGGTAAACAGTAGCCATATTAATTTTAAAAAGTAAGAAAATTATTGGCACACAACATATAGTTTCCGTTGAATGTATGTTATGAATACCTTTATTGCCCCAGAAATTCAGGTTTAATTGCAAAGAAAAACTTAAGAGTTTTCTTCGATGAAAACAGCTCGGAAATTCATAGGGTAAAATTTGGTTCCCTAAAATTGATGCGAAATAAAAAAAATCCAAAAAGATCAAACTATGTTAGCTTTTACAAACAACCCTTCAACGTCCCACGAAACGAACTGGGAAAGCCAAAGATGTTTTGAAATTTTAAGTACTCTGCATGTGCTTAAGTTTTCTGATCTCGCTGGTTGCTGCTGCTAAATCAGTCTATATACTCGAGTGATACTTACGTTCCAAAAAGTGCAAACGGTGAAGAATAACAGAACAGTAAAGGCCAAACGTCCCATGACAGAGCTCTGGGTAAAGAAACGAACCTAATACAAAGAACGAGTCGTAATCAAACTTAGTGACAATTACAACACTTTGTTATGACAAAAGTTATTCAATTCGTAGTACCTTTTACACCTTTGTCGATCTTAACCCGATTTCTCCGTTTAAAGGAGTTGATTAGAAGGTAAGATAAGTGTCTCAGTTCTTAAAATAATGATAAACAGCAAACGTTGAAACAGCTTGAGTTAACACAGCTGAGTTCAAGGGAGAATTTACATATTTCAATTAACACTACTGATTTCCTATTTTTCCACATAAACAAATTGATAGCATACTGTAAAAGTACATTCTTATAATTATCCTAGAAAATTTGCCACAGTATGAAAGTATGATATCTTTTATCTATCATATTTTACAGCGGTTTTCTCTAACACACGCCCTTCAAGGAATTTTTCTCAACGGCCAAATATGTTTTTAGTGGATGTCAATCATCTGTTTCTATGACAATTTTTTCGAATTCTCGCGCGCTGATTGGCTGTTGCTGATTGTCACATGTAACGCAATCCTGTCTGGGGCCGTGGATAAACTGACTTTGCGAATCTGTTGTGCCCTCCGGTTCCTAAAATTTTTGTGACAGAAATAAAGCAATTCAGGAAATATTCATTGAGGACACAATTGGTATTCTGTAAATTTTGACTTTCAATTGACTGAACTTCTCAGAAACCAACTGCGAAGCGAAAAGAAGAGATTATTTGTGATGATCTGACAGCGAAATTTTTGAACGGCGAGAATCAGACGTTTACTGATCGACCGCGAACTCAGAGAAGTAATTCAGTGGATTTAAGCACGTCTTCAAATAGAATAAAGGTCAGTTTTATACAAATTTGCTTTCGAAGTTTACTTTCGTTAAAACAAGTTTGCATTGCGTGTTTTCAGGTGTTTTGAATGCATTTGTGAAGCCATTATTGATTCAATGAATAAACCTTTGCCTAGCGATTTGTTTTGGTACTCTTCAAGTATATAATTCAAAGCCTGCCATATTTTGCCGTCGGTTAAAAATACACACAAACGTTAAAGCGTGGTTAATACTTCCCGCAAGATTTTTTCATTGTTTCACTCAGTGCTCAATTTACTTCCAAATTGTTTTCATTAAGCGAGCGTCTTGAATTGTCATCAGTAGAAACAGATGATTGACATCAACCAAAAGCACATTTGGCTGTTGGGAAAAAATCCTTGAAGGGCGCGTGTTAGAGAAAACCGCTGTAGTTGCCTTAGTTTGTAATTTACTTTGTAATTTTGTAATTTAGATGGAAACCTCGAAAGGCGTGACTATTATGGCGTGGCCAAAGTGTGGAAATTTTAAAGCTGTCTTAGTAACAACTTGTAACTTACGTTAACTGAAACATTAAATCTAAAGTAATATTTCATTTTTATTTTGACATTACACATTCTAAAGGAGTTCAGTGAACTTGGAAACGTGGAACGTGAGAAATCATCGAGACACAATATATCCAGAAGTTATTAATTTAAAAATTACGTTCAGTAAACAAGGTTAGTTCGACTTCCATTAAATCTGGTTCTTCATCTTTAAAACTGTTGATCTCAATCCCAAAGAAATTCGGCATACAATCTACTGCATAACGTTTTTTAAACAATTTACTATATAACTTTATTGAAATAAAAGTCTATCGATAATTCAGTAGTAAGCTCAACTGATCTCAACATCAATACCGAGATGATTAACGAAACACTTACAGCAAATGAGCAGCAGTGAATCTTCTCTTACGCTTTCTTTTGTTCCTACCTGTGACTTTATCAGGGTTTAAGAAAAAGCTTAATTTAGAATCATGGAAAAAATAAATTCCTTGGAAAATCCCCCCCGCCACGACCTTGGTGCACGTGATGGCTAATATTCCCTCACACTCTATTTGCATCGTGAGGTAAGAAAGTAAAAACTCATGACTGTATAAATCAGATCGCTTCCACAGTGATTCTACATTTACAATGCCCGTGGCTGTTATTTACTAGTTTTGGTTAAACAAGGCAGCTACTTTGAATTCCAGTGGTCCTGTTTGTAAACTATCTGAGTTTTTCCGAGTTGTGAACTTGGAATTTATGCGTGAGGAAGATAATAGTTTTGTTGCTGTATTGCCCAGGTGACTTTTAGATCAACAACACTATTTGTGCAAAAAGCATGAAAAGCTGCACGAAAAGATAATTGTCCACCAGGGAAACGCTATTAACTTTAGCGAAGTGTTAGGTCAAAATATCGAGATTTGTATACCCAGCCATTAAGCCGTGAAGTACGGGCTTTTCTAAGTTTTTCTGCACTGTCCGTAAGCCAAATTTGAGATAATTCATTAACAACTCATGAAAAAAATCTCTCATAAATAATTGCCAGAAGGCAATGGGAATTGCAATTGAGTAATTTTGAGCCAAGAAAAGCATGCAAGTGGGGGATTTTAGGATACCAGTTTACAAAGTCAGTAGTACGAATACAGTCCTGCTGGAACAGGCTAAAAGAAACTTTTTTAAAAAGTCAATGTACGTTTTTTTAACTATCGTTTAAAAGGTTTTATTTAAGCTTGTAAACAATTTGAGAGTGAGTTTACGAATGCATGGCTTAGAAACCTCCTCCACTACCCAAATCGTCTAACGTACGAAAGTACTTTTACTGTATGCTTACAATTTATTTATGTGGAAAAATAGGAAATCAGTAGTGTTACTGATTGGAATATGTAAATTTTGTCTCCCTTCACTCAGCTGTGTAAACTCAAGCTGTTTCAACGTTTGCGTTTTATCAATAATTTAAGAACTGAGACACTTTTCTTATCTTCTAATCTCCACTCAATAACGGAGAAGTCGAGTTAAGATTGGCAAAGGTGTAAAAGAAGGTACTACAAATTCAATAACTCTGCTCATAAAAATGTAACAATTGTCACTAAGCCAAGTTCGTTCTTTGTATCAGGTTGGTTTCTTTACCCAGAGCACTGTCATGGGACATTTCGTCTTAATCGTTTTATCATTCTTCATCGTTGGCACTTTTTGGAATGTAAGTATCACTTGAGTATATATGATGTATAAATGTCATCTTATGCTTTTCCAGATCGTTTTATGGGACTTTGAAGGGTTATTTATGCAGGGTAACATAGTTTGATCTTTTCAGATTGTTTTAGCCGAACATTTATTTCGCAGCAATTTCAGGGAACCGAATCTCATCCCTTCAATTTCTGAGCTGTTTATAGAGTTCCCGGAAATGTTTAGCTCTCCTCGTTTGCACTCTTTAAAAGTTCAAGCTCACATTTCATCAACGAAAACTGTTAAGTTTAAAATTTTTCTTACAATTAATTTCTGAGGCAATTGGGGTCTTCCTAACACATATTCAAAGGAAACGATATGATGTGTGCCCATCATGTAATTTTCTTACTACTTTGAATTAATATCGCTACTTCAATTAATATCGCTACTTCAATTAAATAAACTATCGACTGTAATTGTTTTCTTTTTCTGTAGGACAATGCGATGTCTTCCTACATCAGGCAAAGGCGAGGTAATTAGCCAAAACTGTGAATTCAAATCATAAACATTGATTTTGGTGTATAGCTGTGACAACACGAACATTTTTTTTTGTGATGTTATCACGATAACTGAAAGGAAGCTAAGGAAGAAGTAAAATAGCCAAACTAAATATACAAAAAGAGTCATCGGCAAATCCCCGTACATGCGTGCTCTGGGTACCTCTGGTATAAAACACCAGGAAGGGGCAAAGAGATGAATTTTCCTGAGACGCCGACGGAGGTACAAAATTATAATAAAATAGATTAAAGAAAAAGGAAAAAGGCGTTCTCGTTGTAAGGTAGTATCTCCTTGTAAACTTGAATAAAAGCAGGGATTATTTTTCGGTACGTTTACTATTTCGATGAAAAAATATAAGGTTTAAAATGTTTTTGCGATTTATTTAGTATAAATCAAACTTACAGAATTTTTTGTATTCCCTGTATATTTTCGTTTGCCATACGCCACATTTTTACTAAGACGTTGGTATTGGCTTTTCAATGCGAAATACTGTTTTGTACGCGAGCAGATCTAAGATATGCTTATTTTCTACAGCGGAGCTCGCGGAGCACCATGGGTAAACAAATCTGGTAACCTATCGATCCGAGAAAATTTGGTTCTGACGTCAGCGTACGTGCCTCGCCCGTACAGACTCTGGGGGAGGGGCAGGGGAGCCACAAAGCAACCCGACGTGGGGTGGAGAGTGTCGTCTTTTCTTGGCGGGAAATCGCACGGTGTGTTTCTGGCAACCAGCGTTTTTCTTGCGGGAAATCGCATGACTATCGTCGCTTTTTTTAAAAAAGCTTTAGTTTATTTAGCAAAACGATTGTTCGACAGTAATGAAGTTTTAAACTTGAGAAAAAAACCTCTAATATCTATAAATGGAGAGAAAAGAATACTGACTGAAGGCGAAGAGTTCAAGTTCAAAGGACTTCATCTTTGTTTCTTCACGCCGGAGAGCTTGTCCTGTTCTGAAACACCACCGAGTAAGTGAAGTTTTTAAAGGGTCTAAGGTATATGGTTTTGAGCGTTTAATAGGGTCAAAGAAACTACATTTTGAAATGGAAATTTAATTTTTGTCATTAGAAATGTGTCAAAATTATTACAAAACGAGTCAGCTGTAGTCTTGAATATTTTGCCATCACGATGCAGAAAGTGTAACACGGGTTTCGAATAAACTTTTTCAAAAATGATTTCTTTGTCCACCATTTTGTGTTTGTTTATTCAAAACCGTAAGTCAAAACACGGTCGCAAGACAACAGGGCAAGCATCACTTCGGTGAGATGTCGGCGAATGATTGTTTTCAGTTTTGACTGTCGGGTTTATCTCTGTGTGCAACTGTAGATTTTCTTTTCCTAGAAGTTTTCAATAGTAATAACCTTTTAAGCGAAGCAGTTGTCGGTTTAAAAGTTATTTAAGTAACTATAAGCGAAGGATTTTTCGCTTTAAAGCTATTTTATCCGATAAGCTCCCGAAAAGAGTTCTGTGTGTTCCTCAAAGTGCCCATTTACTTCAGAGTAAGTTATCAGTTTTGTTGTTGTATTTTAAAATGAGCGCCATTTCAAGATCATTCAAGCGAATAGCCATTAATCCAAGGAGATTTCACAAGCCTTGACACTTATACAGAATATGGAAGCACTGAAAACACCACGAAAGACGGCTCCCGAGTAAAATATATGTTAATTTAGTTTGAAAAAATATTAAATCAAGCGGTGCTCAGCCTCTAGAATGACCTTTCGAGCTCGGGTTCACAGAACAGATCCCCAAAATATTGAAGGACAATTCGGAACACTTTTGGGCTTTTTGAGAAACATTTTTTTGTTAGAGAACGAGCCAAAAAAAAAAGTCCCGAAATATATTTGGAAAGGAAAAGTTTCAGGACTATTCTTGAGAAATGAACACCAGCTTATTCCTTGGGAGCTCCGCTTTTAGCCTTGGCTAAATTTATATATTATAATAATTGTATTATTATATAATAAATTATCATAACTCAGATCCGTTCGCGCACAAAAGAGCTCAGCTCACGACTACAGTACCGTCGCTAGCATCAATCAGCTTGAAGCTGCACACAAAAGAAAACCACAGGAAACAAACAATGCACGCAAGTTGATAATTTTAATTTTATTCATTATTCCTTTTCTCAACTATTGTGGACTCCCGGGTGGGGACACGACCGAGACATGCGGTATCACGTTTAAGACCTCAGCCTTTTGAACATGCCAATGCGACCGGCCACTATCCGTTTTGGGACAAGTTTAAATGACCGCGACCCATATTGGTACACCCATAGGGTTAGAGGTCATTCACCTAACATAGAGGACATTCACGTAACACAGATCGTTACCACAGCGGACCGCAAAGGGAACAGCGTCTAATCATAACAATGAAGGTCGAAATCCTCCAATCACAAAAAACCACAGCGAGGATCGAAAATGCACCAATCACAAACAGCCATGGTGCTATATATACTGGCACATGCCCAGTCGCCACCATCGCCTGATTAAGACCAGCAGTAAATAAGTGGTCGAAACGTTGCGATCCACATCAAAGTGACAATATTGAGAGACAAACGATAAACAAAGCTACCACCTATTATTTGTTATACGGACAGGATGATGGCTGAACCAATAACGGTTTATCCTACAAAATACCTCATGTTCACGTCAAACCCGCTGGTGTGCGTGACGCTCGAGTGACAGTGTAGTTTATTGTGTTACAAAGTATCGCATAGGACTGAGGCTGAACTTTTGGAACTGTGGTTGCTAGAATCTTCGCTCGTTGCCCGTGTCGTCTTGCTGTAGTTTTTCTAGTTGAAATTAAAATAGCTTGATTGCACGTTGCCGTCCGTCTGTTTTCGTTGTATCATCCCGCCAACATCTGGTAGCAGAGCGAGGTTTCCGATATGTGGTAACAAGCGTTAATTCTCTAATTTTTGTTTGATTTGAAGACCCGATGACATCGATAGGAATTTCGAAGCTCACCATGTGCTTTATGTTGATGAGGACAACGTACAAGTCACCGTCGGGACGAATTCTTCTGAAGGCAGGGTTTCCCACAAGGAAAAGGCAAAAAGTAAATTATCTCGTTAAAAGGCGGCTTTAACAAGACACCCTAATGTCGCCGAGAGCCTACTAAAATCGCGAGGAAGTCGAAGAAAGCTACGCGAACTGACCGGCAAAATCGAAGAGGCACTAACAGACTGAACTAGAGCGAGCAGGTGAACATTACAAAGCCTTTCAGGGTGGAGAGATATTACAAGAACTTTAAAACTACATCGAATGTGCCTCTGAAAGAGCGAATTGTTGCCTCGAAAACATTGAAATTGCCCTCAACGAGAGGGACAATGATCCGTCAGATGTTGGAAGTGAATATGCGCCCGCGATTTCCTTTGAAATGTCCAGCAGCCATAGTTCATCTTCGCGCGTGAGTGAAATCGAGGGTGGGTAGTTAGTTCAAGGAGCCATTGCCACCCAAAGTGCTTTGCACGCGGAGGTACAATTTTCATATATGAATAATCCGCCATTTTCTTGATTGTTGTGAAGTCTGAATTGTATCAGAAGTGTACGTTGTATATTTCAGAATTCTGAAGACACATAAGGGAACTCGAATATGAAGAGGAGAGATTGCGGTTGGAAGCACAGCTTCATGAGTCTGGTAAACGAGGTGACCCGGAAGACCTCAAGAACCCACTGCGGGACTTTGAAGACTCTGAACCGAAACCGTATACCACGAAGTTTCAATAAAGAAACTAGAGAAAGTGAACAATCCTGTACCTGAAGTTCCTTTCTCTCCACCGTTTAAATCCGTTTAAATCCAGTCGTCCACGGTACTCAAACAAAGCCCCCCAAATGAAAGAGAAAGAGGTGCTGGTGAAACGGAAGAACGTCTCGAGGTGTCATGCATGGATTAAAGAGTTTTCAAACAGCCAGCATACAGTCAAAGAGGGAACAGCGTTTGTGAAATCCATTCCACGTTTGGAAATACCGTGACGTGACGACGTCCTCGCCGACAAATACTGCTCAATCATTGGTGATTACGTGAAGAAGGGTTATGCGCGCAATCTAACCCCTGAAGAGGCGTCCGTTCCAACACCAAAACAGTGGTTTCAGCCCTATCATCCGGCTCGTAATTCCAACAAGTCCGAATCGTGATAGATGCCGCTACCAAACACGATGGAGTATCCTTAAATGACAAACTACTCGTCGGACCTGACCTGTTGAATAGCCTGGTGGGTGTTTTGCTGAGATTCAGAGAACAGCGAGTTGGCTTAACTGCGGACACGGAAGCCATGTTTCATCAGTGTCGAATCATAGAAGAGGATCAGGCTGTCTTGATGTTCCTGTGGCGTAATTTGGAGCTTCAACGTGTTCCCGATGTGTATCAGATGCTCGTCACGATTTTTGGAGCTGCGTCTTCTCCATGTATGGCGAATTGCCGGTGTCCTGAGAGAGACAGCCGCCGACAATCGTGAGAACAGTGCTTTCTCTCCTGATACCAATGAATCAGTTGAGAAGAACTTCTACATGGATGACTTTCCAAAGTCCCTATGCGATGATGCCACCGGTGTGCGAATTTTCTGTGAGATGACCGCTCTCCTGGCCCTTGGGGGTTTTCAGGTTGACAAAGTGGTTCACCTCCTCTCGCGAAGTCCTGTCGCAGATCCCGTCTCAAGAGAAAGCCAGTCCCTCCGTGGATTTAATCTTTGATGCCCTGCCGATTGAGCGTATCCTGGGTTTGCAATGGAACACTGAGACTGATTGTTTCCGCTTCTTTGTCTGTTCACGCCAGCCACCTGAGTCAACTAAGCGTGGCGTCTTGAGTCGACTGTCAACTGTGTTTGATTCGCTAGGAGTGCTAGCCCCATACGTGCTGCCTGCGAAGTGCTTGATACAGACGTCGTGGCGTAAGAACAAGGGCTGGGACGAGCTGTTGGATGAAGAAGACCAGAGCGTCTGGGAGGATTGGTTTTAATGACCTGTCGAAGCTCAGTGAATTTGAACTGCCCCGTTGTTCTTGTGTTGATGCCTGTCCTGAGACATTGATACAACTCCACGTGTTTGCCGACGCCTCCGAGAAAGGCTTTGGTGCTGTGTGTTATGCTCGATACCTATTTCCAGACGGCACAGTGCAGGTCCCGTTCGTCATGGCAAGAAACCGCGTTGCCCCTATTAAGCATTCCTCGCATAGAGCTCCAAGCAGCTTTCTTGGCCGGGCGTTTAAACTGCCTGATCAAGCGGGAACTGACTGTCAACACTGACGACACCGTCTTTTGGAGCGACTCCAAACTGTGTTACAGTACATAGCAAATGAAAGTCAGGGGTTTCACACTTTCGTAGCAAACCGAGTTTTGGAGATCCATGATGCGTCTAAGCCATCCCAGTGGAGACACGTTGCGGAACGTTTGGACCCTGCTGACGATTGCACAAGTGGTCTTCGAGTGACCGATTTGAACCATCATTGCCGGTGGCTTGCTGGCCCTGCTTTCCTGTCTCAGTCGGAGGACCGCTGGCCCGTTGAGCCCTTGCACGAAGATGACGCAGAGGCGACGACTAACAAGTGGTCGGGTCGCATATCCAGTAGTGAAACAAGAGCCTACTTTTCAGACCCGGAGAAGTTCTCGTATTGGACACGACTGGAACGTAATTGCAAGTTAAAAGCAGAAGACTGCCTTTTAACGTCTTTGACCGCCTCAGAGATCCGCAACGCAGAGATGGTCGCCATCAGGAGGAGTCACATAGAGTTGTTTCCGATCGACATTGACGCCTCAAAAGCGAACAAGCTACTGCCAGTCAAAGGTAGACTCCTGACTACTTCCCTATCTTGACGAGGAACAGCGCTTGAGAGTAGGAGGCCGTCTACGCAAAGCTCCCGTTTCAAGTGATGCACAGAACCCCCTGATATTGGACCCGAGGCACCCTATAACGCGTCTAATCGTGATGCCTAACCACCTCCGTTTGTACTGCATGAACAACAAGCAAGTCTTAAATGCACTTAGGCAGAAGTATTGGATCCTGAAAGGGTTAGCCACTGTTCAGAGGATCTCGTTCAGTTGTCCATCGTCCCTTAGACAACGACTACAACCCGAACCACCTGTCATGGCTGACCTGCCGGATTCGAGGCTGGGATATTAACAAGCTCCCTTTGCGGTCCTAGAAAGAAGAGATTTGGCATTGTCAGAGAAGATTTTATAAGCATTGCACAGTTTATTTCACGCCTGAATTTTCAAGACAGTAGTATCCCGTTGTTTTAATGAGAACGATAAAGCAGAAAAAGAAGCCCTGAGAAACACTCGTTGAGGATTGATGGTCATTTTTAAAGAGAAATCTGCCTTTGTAAGACATCACTCAAGCCGTTGACAGTGTTGACTTTGTAGGCTTCCGGTAATCCGTTGTACTTAAAGTAAATTACATTTTTGATTGTTTTTGACGGATTCCGCTCAACGTTCTAGCAATAAGTGCAAAAAATATTTACCAAAAAACTACTCATAGCACGGTAACATTTTAAATGCTATTTGAAACATCTCACTCTAGTTCACTTGCCCAAGTGA
>Ga0126336_10000521_pt1 | contig 16118 bp, 6 predicted proteins | sample SidCmetagenome_FD_92530 | JGI IMG/M metagenome (GOLD analysis project Ga0126336, IMG submission 92530) | Coral microbial communities from El Islote,Puerto Morelos, Mexico - Siderastrea C C metagenome | ecosystem: Host-associated > Invertebrates > Cnidaria > Coral | place: El Islote,Puerto...
ATGGTTTCAGATTTAATTTTCGTATGGACCAAACAAAAACGTAATACTCTTCAAGAGTTCAAATTGCCTTGCTATTATTTGGCTTCGGATTAGTTGAAACTCACGTGTGCTCTGCATGGGGGAGTCTATCTTGAAGAGTTTGAACCTGATCAGATTTTAATTACAATCGACGGAAGTCGAAACTCTCGCTGTCGTTTGACCTCTAATTCGTGAACTCTCATTGACTCTCTTATGCTCTTAAAGAGTTTCAATTTTGTTGACTCTCATTCTTGCCTGGCCCGGGCATTACGAGCTGTAGTCTGTCTCCAGATGAGATTATCGGCAACAACGTTCTTAGATATTTGCTGAAAATCAACATGACTTCTTCAAGCCTCTCTATGCATGCAAACTTTGCAACAAGGTGAAGGATAGCTGCCGAAAGATATCTTTCGCTCCTAACGATGACAAATAACGCATTCTGCAGTCAGGACATACCGACAGACTGAGTTTGGTGAACTACATTTTTCAAGGTGCTCAGCTCAGTTTTCTCAGTTTGCCTTCTGATTCTGTAATGAAAAGTTTGCTTGCACAAGTTTTAAGTAAAACATTTTGCGTTTGAGATCCTAAATGCGAATACGTCAAGGCTTGCACCGGATACGTCTTCAAATGTGTTTGGAGATGAAAGAAGAGGCTCAGGCACATTACTTTAGGACTATCCTGGCTATTCCTATTCCGGTTTAGGAATATCATGAATACCGACCCCCTAAAAGAACGCAATTTTTGTATATTCTGAGTAAACCAAAACGCTCCGACAGCATTCCGTTCATTTGGTTATCGTGGGTACATTACTGAGCAAAAGGAACTACATCATCTCCAAACTGAGAAAACTGTAATAGTGTATTGTCTTCTATTCCGGATTAGGCCACCAAAACATGTCCTAAGTATCGACATTGTTTATCACTGGTACGTCGAATAGTTTGGTGTCTTTGGTACTCTTTAGTACAGCTTTGATTCGTTACTTATACCGGTCTATTTGATGGGTAAAAACTGACAACTTTTAACACTTTTGGCCGCCCTGGATGCATTCATAGTCACTAAAGAGGACAAAAATTCGCGTCAGGCTGTCATTCCACCCCTCCCCCCTCCCTCATACTTGAGCGATCGAGTTAGATCCCCCCCCAATTTAATATTGGTCACGCGGTCCCTGCGTAATAATGAGGTGATCCCACGGTTCTTTAAGGAAGATGTCAAAACTGGATATAGATCCACTGCAAGGCTCAATTGTGTGTTGGTGAAACTGAATTTTCAGCATGAAACTTATATAATTGCTTCATCTAACGTATCATCTTAAGCGGGCAATGTATTATCCATTTCTGGATCAATTGATATCAGAACTCATTCAAGATTCTCACATTATCAAGCGAACTTAGTTGTGTCAAAAATGTTGGAAATTGGACTCCAGACTAAATTAGCGGGAAACAAATTTCGAATTCATACGTTCCTGACAAATCAAAAGTGATCTGTGAAGCACAGGAAAAGGCTAGGCTAAGTCCTATCATGTCCTAGCGTGTAATAGCTGACGCAAAATGTAATAGTAACGCAAAATGTAACACCTTGCACAGCAAGCAAACTTGCTTGTATTCTCAGCTGGCACCGTGGAGATGATATTAGCACAGTATACCCAAATCTACTTCAAAACCTTCTTAGGAAAGAAAATATCTTGAATATCAATATATGGAACTGAATAGCAGGCTTGTCAGTACTGTCTTCCCAGAATTCCATCGTGCCGCATCCTTCATGGTTTATACTTTGCACCCGACAACGTTTTATTCATCAGGTGTATATGTAGAAAAGTAACCACTTTTAAAATGTAGAATAATAAATAGAGCTTTCACAGGGAGGAAAGGGATATATAAAACTGAAGAACATGAAACAATCGCTTTCCCCTTTTTTTAAGTATGAAAAATTGAATCTCCCCTAAAGAACCAAGTTTGACTATTGCATCATCTAACGTATAATTTTTTGTACCATAAATTTGGTCACTTACTAGACTCCATAGTTCTTACAGTGACTGAGGCGAAGGTTCCTTCAACTCCATGTATTCTACGAGCCACCTCACTTACTCTGTTCCTGGCGTATATTTTGAAAGTGTATATTACGAATGGGCCAAGATTGGTGGCCATCACTTGGGCATCGTTTAATCCTTCTTTACCAGGTATGTAACCAACATTGCTTCCGCAAGCTACTTCAACACGCTTGTCGTCATCATTATTGTTACAAGGCTTGAGACAATCGATGTCATAAAACACGTAACTCTGATCACCGGTTATTTCCGCAGGCTGCCAACTCAACTCTACTGCACTTTGATTGACAAATGTAGCGTTAACACTAGTAGGAGCTGATGGGAGTTCTAACAGCAGCAACAAAACAATAAATAAAATAAACGTCTATTCTGAAAAGACTTGTTCATAAGAACAGCTTTAACTCTGCTGACACTAACAATAAAATGAAGTCGTTAGTCACACTATTGCACCCTATTTTCTTACCCGTGCAATTGAGGCCCTTCTGGTCATTGTATTTCCCATCTGGACAACCTGGAATAAGATACCCTCATTAAAACAGTGGCGGTGATCGACGAGGGCATATATTTCTCTTGTGCTACTTTTTACTTGTTGTGTTTATACACGCAACATTTAAACAACGTAGTTAATTACTCGCCTTTCTTTCTTTCTAAAGTAGCGAAACGGGCCTTTTCATGCAGACTGGCTGTTAAAATCTTGTTCGGAAGGATTCAATATATCCAACCAATAGGAAGAGGATGTGCCTATAAGTTACACAATTAATATTACAAACAAAACAAAAAAGGGAAGTTTTTCTTAAACAGGATAAGGCAGAAAATCTCGAGGTGTTGGTCAAGTGAAAAAAAAAAAAAAAAGAAAAGAAAAGAAAGAAAGAAAGAAAGAAAGAAAGAAAGAAAGAAAACAGAAGGTCATAAAACTGGAGAAAAACCAAAATTTGCGAAATTGCTTTGCAGACACTTCAAATTTCAACCGAAATTTCAATTTTTTATTCCGACGGTTAACTTTCTTGATTTCAGTGTTACGGGTTTAAGTTATTTAAAGGTCCATATAGATGTATAGTGTATGTTATTTTTACCTTGACATTTTCCACCAACATTCTGCATGTTCTCTTTACAGATGCATCTTCCGTTAAGTTGACTAGTGTTCCACTCGCCAGTACTTTCACAATAAACGTGCAAAGAACCTGGTACCTTCACTGAATCATCCATGCAATATCCTCGGACTGAAACGGACACTGATGTGTTTGCTGGGGTTACAGTTCTCGGAAGGGACACCAAACTTTCACGGAGTGTTTGATCAGGACAAACGTTGTAAGTCACTTTGACAGAATAAAGAGCGCAGCAAGTCCCATAATTTTGAAAGGCCAAGAAGGCGTACTTTCCCTTTATGCGAACATTTGTCGTTTTAAATGTGCGGTTGCTGGAGATGTATCTCAGCTCAGTAACTTTTTCATACGCTTCTGGGTTCTTGATAGGATCAGGATACTGTGACGCCTGGTTTGACTGGTGCACATATCAGTAGATAAAAAACATTCACACAGTGCACTCCAGCATTACTACTAAAATCAGAACAGGGACGAATTCCATATTCAATTGTAACGTCGATCCTCTTAGCTTCATTGATGGGTATTCTTGTACTTATTAGCCAGTAGTTTGGCTTTGGGTCGGACGGATCTAACCCAAGATGACATGCACAATATCTAGGTCTTTGGTCGCTAATAACTCCTCGAAGTCTTGACCACTAAAAAAGGGTAAAGTGTTAAAGCGTATTAGTCACAAACTGAGTCTCCCATGGTACGAGCTATTGCACTGCCATCAGTTGCACAGCATAAACTTAAGCCCTAGGCCCTAATCGATAAGGCAGCCCTTGCCTACGGTTGCTTTCAGCAGTTGATACCCCAACTGTTACGATAAAAAAATAATGAACATTTCACACATTATTTTCAAGACAATCAAAATGAAGAACTTTGTGTGCAGTCATCAGAGATGCACCTCAGCTCAGTAACTTTTTCATACGCTGCTTTGTTAGTAATAGGGTCAGGATACGAAGCCGTCTGGTTTGACTGGCTCACATGCATATAAGTCAAAAACATCCACGCAGTGATATCCTTCATTGTTACCATACGTAGAACACTTGATAGTTACATACTCGATTGTGACTTTGATCCCTTTGCATGGCTTCATTGACGGGTATTGTTTCACTTATTAGCCAGTAGCTTGGTTTGGAATCGCAGGAGCCTAACCCAAGATCACATGCACGATTTCTAGGTCTTGGGTCGCTATTGTGTCTCACCAGAAAACAAAGATAGCACAAGTGAGTCTATCACATTACGTGCTATTTCTTTGCAATAAGTTGCAGAGCACAAGCAAAAGCTCTGACGTATCTAGCCTGGTCTCCTGTATACCTGGTGTAACCTGACAGCTAATGTAGAGGGTTTGTCCTGCGCATGCTATTAGCTGCTAAATATCAACCGAGTTCTTTGTTTAAATGTGTAACAGGGAAACAATAGCTTGCCTTTTGTGAGCGATTCAATTTATATTGTTCGGCAACTAACCATTTTGCGTATTCAGCAACTATAAACTTCGTGTGAAAAGTTTTTTCGGGCCAAAAATTACGGAATATAATCAGGCATCAACAAAAGCAGGCATTTTCAAAGCTAAAAGAATGACGAATTTTTGTTTTTGAATATTTTGGAACCAAGCCTGACTTTCTTGGATCTCCATTCCTATGAGGTTTAAAATCTATAATTTGCATTTCAGTTGCACCGAGTGTACTTCAAATATCTACTGAGGTGGGACGTTTATGTCCATGTGTCTTATTTGGAGCATACTGAGATGCAGCATGGTTTGAGATGCAGCATTTCACTAAAAAAAGGCGAATTACAGCGTTCTTCGGATCTCGTTTTTTCAACTACAATTGAGCGGTGGATACATGAGATGTTGTGCCGCGCAGCACCGGTTATACAACAGAGAAATCAGAGAATTAACTGTACAGTGTAAATTTAAAAGTTGAAAGACAAGCCCATACAAAAATTTCCTACTGAGCATTGCCTTAGTCAGGAGCAGCCGCGACTTGCTTCACTCTAGCCTTGTACCGCAGTTGGCGGATCAAATCCGGGTATCGTGGATTCGTATCCCAACGTAGTCTCGTGAAGGAAATTAACTCTCTCCTCCTCAGAGGTTCAAAGGGGTCTTTCGTACGAAGAGAATCCGCTGAAAAAGTGAGTGCAGGCGTAAAATTAGGTGGGAGGCTGCTGGATCTTTCGGTTTTCGCATCTACACTCACTTCCCGCAGCGGACATCCAATAACGTCCCATCGAACCTCTGCGGAGGAGAGAGGGAAATTATTATTGATCAAAACAAATGCGACTAGTAAAGATAATAATTTCTTTTTACTGGTGGAAGTAAAAAACTGATTAAAAATAAATACCTTATTGACTCGTAAAAGCCCCCCACTTCGCAGAGTTTGCCAGCCACGCTTTCTTAATGTTCGAACCGCAAGGTGGGGGGACGGAAAGGAAAGGGTGGTGTGGGCTGAATGTGCCTGCACCGACTTTCGGTGTTTTTCATGTCTATTATGTAAGCGTTAAAAAAATCGGAAGTCTGTGCAACAAAAAGGAAAAAAACAAATGCCATCAAACTTTGTGACTACCGTATTTACTCGAATAAGCGCCGCGGCGCTTATTAAATTTTCTGCGCCTCAAATGCGGCGCTTATTCGAGGGCGGCGCTTATTTAAAAATTGGACGCGACAAAAAAAAATTAATTTAACGGTATGTTTTCTATCTGAACGAAAATGTTACAGTATTAACAGAAGCATCTTTTGATTGTCACCATTCGTCTCTTCCGGCAAATGTCACTAAAATTGTAAGCAAGGAACAGAATGAAGTGTTCAAAGTGATGTTCTTCATTTTGAACTGAAGAACATTGCTTTTGATGAAAAGAAATTTCCAATGCTGTTTTAGAGTTACTTTGCAGTGGTTTTTTAGTTACACGGAATTCCTCGAAATAAGCGCGCATTGGGACCGCGGCGCTTATTCAGGGGCGGCGCTTATTAAGTTTTTTTGTTCCAAATGCGGCGCTTATTCGGGGGCGGCGCTTATTCTAGTAAATACGGTATTCGTTAAAGTTACCTGGCAGTAATTTTGTTTGCCATATCGTCGTCTTTTTGCAGTAGAATCCGTCATTTTTGAAATCGGACAACCACTGTGAGACAGTGTATGGGAAAAACCTCGGTGAAAAGATATTCGCTAAAATTTGAAAACTGAACGAATTATGCATTGGAAACTAAATGCAAGGGATGCATCTGAGAAAGGAAACATGTAATCAGGCTGTTGACTTTTTCTTTGTCAACGACGGCGGGAAATATCCTTTCGGTGATGTAAAGAAAACCAAAACTGACATCATTACTCATGGCTTCCCAGCCCACCTAAACCCTCAAATGTTTGCCTAAAGAACGTTTTATTACAATTCATAATATCAGATCTCACAAAAATTGAAAGACATCATATTTCGTTTTTTCCCCTATACCAACACTGTGTTTCGTATGATGTTTGCTCCATTTCTAAAATTAAAGATTACTACCACGGCCGGAAAGTTCTGTTGTTCACGAAAATTGTTTCTCCATGGCAACCATATTTTTAGAAAAATTTAATTCGTCCTCACTTTTATTTATTATTTTCTGAAGCATCTCAGCGATCCGGAAACCTAAATCCTTGATTGGCCAATTACGTGCGTGTAAGCTAATACAGATTGATCTGTTCGGCGTTCTTAGCAGAAAATTTAGGCCGCAGAAAATTTTAGGAAACAGAATCTTATCCGCCGAATTTCCGAGCTGCTGATGACTCTCCGAAAATGTTAGCTGACCTTATTTTGCACTCTAAACGACACATGTGTCCCTATGAAAACAACAGGAACTCACGAGTCATCTTGTTACGAAAGTCAGAGGTGATGTTTCGCCAAAGAAATCTCTAGCTTTCACTGCAATGGGAGTTCCTAACAGATATTCCCCGGAAAGAACCGTTGGGTGCCCCTGATCTCAAAAGGTTGTCCCGCCTTCCCCACTGGGAAATTCCCCAGCGGAATTACATGTTCCATTTGCACGGTTTCCCGTTTACGTTACCAGTTCCAGGTCCATAACAACTAACTTTTCTCGTCGCGCAACGCATACCTGACGACACCGAGTGGGTTGTGTGAACGAATGGAACAACTTTTCCCGGAATGAAATTCCAACTTCAAATTACCAGAATTTTTTACTAAATGGAAAGCGCCCTTGAAGTAAGATCATTTTACTCCAGCGCAACGAAACGTACATTGGGGTTATTTTTCCCGTCTTAAAATATAACATTTTGCTCAATAACACTTGTAAAGTAAAAGAAAAAAATCACAATGGATTGTCAAGGCTTGGTTATTCTCTAAAAAGGCGAGTATTCATGTGATTTTTTTTTGGCTGAACCTTGCTGGTTTGCATTTCTTCGAGTTGTAGTTTTTCTTCAAGTGTTGACCCGCCATTTGACTTGGGCTTAAACACGGAAAATTAGTCTTTTCACCTCCGTTTTTCAGTTGAAATTTAATACAATATGATTTTTAGCTAAAATAGGCAAATGGAAAGGCCGCAAAGCCTAATGTCGTTGACAAAAACTTCTTACAACAAGTTTTCCGGTGTAGTTTTCTCTAGGCGTTTCAGGTTGCGAAAATATTGACCGAGAACAAACAGAACAGGCACAAATGTTTAAACTACTAAGATATCGGAGGCAGAGACTGAGTAGTGAGTACTGTCCATTGAAAGTCTTCCTTGTTTTGAAGAACTTTCGGTAAAACAAAATTGAAACGTGTCATTTTGTTTTGAACAGAACAAAGCTTTACACAGCACGTTTATTCGCCTGTTGGCGGGACTTTCTCAAGATCATTCTTTCGTTTAATATTGATATTTCTTTAAGCTTGTTATAAGATGTCGGCGTTTGTTTTTCACACTTTTTGCTCTGTGAGAAAATTTAAGTCCTGTTTTATCGTAGTCTGTTCTTTTTCCCTACGGTTTGCCAACGACTCTTTCTCATAATCTTAATTTTAACTTTGATCTTGAGTGGTAGCGCCCGTAGAAGCACTGTTTACAAACCAATTTTCAAACAATATGCCTTCTTTTTGTCTTTCAGAAATGCAGAAAAAAATTAACATGTTATTCACCGGCCTAAGTCGGTCCGTATAGAAAAAAACTGTGCCATCGGCCTCAGGCCGTACTCGAGACCTAGCTAGGGCACAGTTTCCGCCCCCTCCCCCCCCCCCTCGGGCAAAGTCTTAGCTTTAATTGGTCTTTAAACTAAAGTACAGATTAGAGTTATAAAAGCTGTATTCCTCTGAAGTACAGTCAACTGCTCCCATAATCGGACATCCTCGCGAACTAGAACTAGAAAAAGTGCGTATCAGGATTACGAGAATGCCAAAAAGGGCAGCTATCAGCGTAAGGGAAAGGTGGCGTCTTTTACGGGAGATTGCGTCGCTTACTCCGCAGGGTATTAACTCGCAAAAGTACCATCTTATGAAATTAATGTTCGTTTAACTATCTTATGACCCAAAGTGAATAGTCGTAGAGAACCAATCACGTCTGTAACTAGCAATAGCAGTCTCACTGCAACAAAACGCAGTTCGCAATTGTTTATGAATACAATGTCGATCGTGGACTGGCCCTTAGAACTTAAGGACTGGCCTTTAGTGATTAGAGGACTTATAGTCACTCACGGGGACTTAGAAACTACAGAAAAATTCAAACTCATTGTTTCTCCAGGCCTCAAATTAGTGTCCACGCCCGCTTACAGGAATTGCTGCTTACAAGAATATGTATTAATAAAGACGGGGCTTGTGCGAGAGTTCAAAAGGGTTTTTTTTTACGGTAGCATATAGAGCTGTCTAATTACGTGAGTGTCCGCTTAGAGAGCTTGTTATTTGAAATAAGCCTTTTAATGCCAGCTGCCCGACAAACCAGTCAAATTAGATCTGAGAACTTCAATCTTTTTGAACGCATAGTCTTTAGGAGCGCATATGGAGTCGCCCGCCGGGAGCACATGACAGTGTTAGGTTGAATGCAAGTTAGAGTCTGAGCGAATGCCTTTAGCTCGTTTAGCCTGGGATTAAACTGTGCAACCAAATACATACATTTGTTTCAGTAACAGACTGAAAGGGAACACGCAAACACATTCTCCAAAAAGCTACCTAAAGCCACTGCTTGGAGAGATGCGACATTATCGCGTATTAACGAACGAAAAAAAAAACATTTTGCGCTCAACGAAACGTCACTCTATAAACCTTAACAGAGAACACGAGGGTAACATGTCGAGGATAACATGTCGGCGCTTTCGTCCCTAATGCTAAACAACACTATTAGGCAAAATTGACACAACATTTACACCAGTACTGCCTACTTTACACAAGACCTATTACACATACAATATGATATAGAACTGCTAACCAATGATGAAAACACACTTAAACAATGTGTTAGCTAACTTCCACGGATTTTGTTTAAGGCAAAATACGGTAAAATACGATAAACTGAGCTAGTATAAATTAATGCGATAACTAATGGAGCGGTTTGCCAAAAACAAAAATGCTGAATTCGGTCTAATATAGTTGTCACAATGTAAAAGCCTTAAGGATTTTTTCTTTGCGAAAAAAAGGTGAAAATTGGCAGGTTATGCCAATTTTCGCAGACACATAAAGCATAAGAAGGCTACTCAGGCTAACGTACACTGAACGTTCTCCTTACCCCATTAATCATAAGTGGCTCCAAAGTCCACTGCCAGCTGTTCCAATCGTCCGTCGGTTCTGATACTAGTACCACTGTATGTGTATAGCAGAAAACAGAGAAAACGTGTAAGTGGATGGGCCATAATCTAAAGTGAACAATTTTGTCTTGTATTCCATCTTTCAAGTATTAGGTTCCTTCTTCGTCTGCTTGATTGTGTCAAAAGGCTCTTGGAAAACAATGTTTGCTGTAAGCAGTTGATGCGTGCGCACACATGTGAATGAAACCTTACCTGGTAATCTATGGTCATTCCAAAAATCCCGGAGAGAGATTCGTTTCAGTCCCGGGGGAGGAAAGAGGGAAGACGGAAGTGGATTAAATCCTTTTTGGTCGGATAAGGTCATCTTATTTGACTCCTGAGGGGATTTGAGATAAGCATTTCATAAACCCTTCACATCTTCATTGCCACAAATTACCACCTACATGATATTACCCACGACCCCATCCCGTTCCTCGTAGCTAAGTCAGAGGAGCATCGGTGATCAAGTACCCAAGATCTTGAGTTCGAATCCCGACCAGATCCTGACAGGTGCTTACCAGGATAACGGTCAGTAGGAAATTAATAGTTCAATTTAGCACTTAAACTTACACTTAAGAGTATATTTTTTCATGTATGTCATCCTACGTAGCCTTCGTTTGTTTGTACGGAAAACACGTAGTCCTAAAAACAATTTCTGTAGGAGAATGCCAAGTGTCCAAGCGTAGCTCTTTCTCAGTAGTGCTCTTTGCGAAATAACGCCAACCTGGCCTGACATTACTCAGATTCCCTTGTGACATGTGAATTTTCACGATATCAAACGGCCAGAGAATTAGATATCAACTTTTTTCGTGTTCATATCAGGACTGTCAAGGAGTTTTGATCCAGCGAATAAAAAAGCTCTTTTTAAAACCACTACCTTGCAATAGGGCAACAAAGAGTAGTTACGGCGAGAACAGAGGCCAAGGAAGTGCGAGTCAACCTGAAAGACGGATGGCTCACCGACTTCCAACCATACACAATTTGCTTATCCAAGATGACAGCGAGACACATGTTCTTAATATAAGAGCTTGATCAACCACCCACTTGGTTACCAGAGTTGATCGTGAGAATTTACAGTTGTCGTTTAAAAGCCAGTTGTATACTTCAGCTGAGGGTGATTTTATTTCTAGATTACCTTTTTCACACAGAGCTCCGTAAATAGACAATCCCATGAGTTGGGCTATAATAAGATAATCCATCTACAAACTAAACCTGCGTTTGCCCAATTGGTGCCTAAAGAAAACGAGAAGTAAGGCTTTTTAGTAATGACTGTTAGCCAACTTAACCCCAAATGTAATTATCAATATAGTAACAACTCTTGCATGTTCAAACGCTGCCGGTGTTACTCCCTCGGGCTCTAATTTTAATTATACAGTACAACGCTAAATTTTGGTGTGCTCCCATTGGTCGAAATCGACCACGTGACTCGATAGTGTCTCTCCTCAGCGGGCGCCTATTAGCGCATAGTGCCCGTTTTTGGCCATTTTCGTTCAAAATTTAGCGTTGTACAATAAAAACAACAGAGTCCTTCTGTCTCAGGCCGTATGTGTGATAGGTTTCCTCGGGCTCGAAAATTGATGTTCAAACTTCATATAAGCCCTCGAACTACGTTCTCGGGCTAATATTTGTTATGAACATCAAATTTCCTTGGGCAACCCATCACACGATAGTACCTTCTACAGAACAACTCTATTGTTTAATTAGTATTAGAATACTAGTTAGCCGAAAGATTAGTTCGTCTAGTCATAGGGTGCAGTTGAGCGAACTTCGAGCAGACGTTTGGTATTCCTTGGGTTCATTCAGATCGACTTACATGGAAGAATGGCCTGCGGTTAATAGCAATTTTCAATATGGCGTTCCGAGCGAGCGCAAAGATCGAGAAATACAGCGTATGGAAGGAAAAGAAGGCCGTTCAAACTGGATTCAGAAAAGTAGCATTGGGCAAATTTATTGGACAAAATGACGAGGTTATATATTTTACAAAGTTAGATGTACGAAGGCCCTGTGGTCTAGTCGGCGTTCACAAGTTTCGGTACTGTTTATTAATGTATATTTCTTGATCAGTTTCAAGGCTAATTTTGACCCAAGATTTACAACAGTAAATGTAAAAGTTACCTAGACTATTCTTCTGTTAATTTCTCTTTATGTCTGCTGACAAACGAAGCAACAAAACCAAACAAACAAACAAACAAAGAAAAACAAACCTAATCCTAATAATCAAGTCGTTAAACCATTGGCTGAGTTGGTGTTATTCTTAAAGGTGAGTTTATTGTTTTGCCCACTGTTTTGGATATTAGAAAAATAATAGTATTGACCTAAAGGAAGTCGTTTTCGGGATCTCTGAGCTGCGGTACTTGAAGTTCTTTATTCTTAGACGCCATCTTTGTTTACCTGTTTCACTTCCGGTAAATAAGTTTTAATGAGTATGTCCCCCAGAAAAACTGGGGAATAAATTACCATGCGCAGAGAGACCCTGGTAGACAAGCTGTTCATCTGACTACCCAAGTCGAGAGGGTAATACTGGGACAGACTTTACAATACAGTATTAATTAAGAACGCCCAAGAGAAGTTTTCTAGCTGAACTCGCCAAAAACACAAAAACTTCGACCGAAGAGTCCGGGCTTACTCTAAACACAAAAATTTTGAAAGAGAGAATGTAACGCTAGGTGATAATCACACTTCTGTTAAGAAGTAAAACAAACAAACAAACAAACAAACAAACAAAACAATCAAAGAAATAAACCAAACAAAGCAAAACCGACAAAACAAGGCGACCAACAGTCAGTTTGAATGCACTGTTCTTCTCGTAAAGAAAATGCGAACAATACAAGGGAAAAGTCACGCCTCGCTTGACACACGATTATCATAACCACTAAGTGATAGTCGGTTATCATATCAAGACATTTACTTTTACTTTGCTCAGATACACTTTGCACCCCCTAATTCCCAGCTCCCTAACTTCCCTTCTGCGACTAGTCCATCAAATCGATTATTTGCACTTATCCATGATGATATCTTCGAATTAGTTTTAGCAAAACTGCCGCTCCAGTTGGTCAATAGACCATCTCTTGGTATGTTAAAATACTGACTTCAAATGTTGTATCACTTCAGTCTTTCAATTTTCCGTTAAGTGTTAACAGGAAACAGTTTCTGGAGAACATGGTAAGGGCTTAGGACTTCTATTTAATGTTTCTCCTTAGGTTTAATATGAAATTTAGCAGTGCTTATTACATTCTGATTTTACTACCTCAGTGGTCAGACCTCAAACTCACTTTTAGTACCTTGACATTAATCGTGGCTGTAAATTATTAACATAGCGTCGCGGAAGAGGGATAATTGTTAGTGAATGGAAGTGAGGGAAAGCTTTTAAGCGGTTACTTCCTGGGTAACCGTCTGAATTGTATGCAAAAATTATTGTCTAACGATCTGATGATACTATAAGCTGAACTTACCACCTCAAGTCGCAATTCTCACTGATTACTTGCCCTCTTGTAAGACCAGGAGCAGTACTACTCCAGAGATTTCAGGCTCATATGTGTGAATACACTGAATACACATCCTTTATTGCAAGACGGCAAGCAGTCGCCTTTTCAGTTCGAGATCCTACGTTCGAGTGCAAATGTATAAATTATGCAAATGAACAATAAAACGAGGAGGGAGTAATATCAAGAGAATAAAAAGATTACTTGCAGTCTACGTCTTTGCCGACTGACGCATGACAAGCGTCTCAGTTCGTAGAGCGAAAGGCAGTGTGGTTAAAATTCTTTTCACCTCCTGGCGTGGCTGCGAAACCACCCCACCCCTCCCCTAACGCGCAACAGGTGGATCTGATCTACTCCTTAACAAATATGTAAAGGATTTGTATGGGATTTTAAGGTTTATGTCGACAGAAGATAAAATACAATAAAATGCCTTCATCAAAATGACACAGAACATAAAATGTTACCCTACCTGATGGTACGTGTATCAGTTTATTTAATACTTTTAAGACTTAAACTGCATTTCAACTAAACAAGAAAACCAAAACAATTGCTTTTAAAAAGTAGAGAGGATTATTCGAAGAAATAACGCATTACAATTTTGCTGCAGCTGCAGCCCTGCAGTTCATTATAAAATTTTGTTTTCCAGCTGATTCCTGATCTTCGCTAAAAATCCAAGGAACGCTACGGCAATAACATCTTTTCTTTTCCTTCAGTCTTGGTATATACATACAATTTTAAATTTCACAGTTTTGATTTCCTAAAATAAAGCTATCCCTAAACTAAAGAGACATTTGGAAAGCTGGTTTACATGAGATAATAAAACCTCAACATCAGACCAAAGAAGATAAAAAAAATGATAATAAATAACTTAATAATAAAATAATTGGGGACACTATAAACCTCTAAAAGTAACATGACAAATGAAACAAAAATATGTAAATAAGAGTCAAACTTGGCAGTCATGCTACATTAAATTTATAACTTTATAACGGTTTCAACGGTCAATACGATGCGAATTTAAAAGAGAAGCAAGAACTATTTTATCAATTTTTCTCACTGAGACTCAGTTTGTGACTTTCTCAAAAACTTTGAGCTTTTAATCAAATCCGCGATGATTCTTCTGGTTTGCACTTTGGTGAAACGGAGGACTTAAACGGGGCTTGCTTGTCCAAAATTATACCTCTACGCTGCAGGCTAACAAACAGCTTATTAATAATATTTTCCTTCGAATATAGCAGTGTGATCAAGGTGGGGGTATAAATGATTCGAGGCAAGACTAATGTTCAGGAAATAATATATTTATTTTAAAATAGTCCTTCAAGTAAAAAGTTGACTACTGTTGACTGCTGCTCTCCCCTTAAGAAAACTTTACTTCAGTTCGCTCCCGCTTGGACAAAAGTGGCTCAGTAGTAGAACGTATGACGCTCAGCTTCCATGCAACAACGCTCTGAACTCGGCTAGCGCAAAGGCGAACTCTAGCCGTGTTCCCCTTGTCTGGATGCAACATCACCATGTTCAGATTTGCCGAATTTACCAGTAGTAGGTGGGGGGCATGAATAGTCTCATAAGGGGTTGGAAACTCGTCTAATATAAGGACAAGATCGTCTCAAGATTTTTTTTGTCCATTTGCCGGTCTAAAACGACGGGAAACTGTTAGAGGGGAGCACAGAAGTCTTTGATTGAAAATCGTCTGGAATTCACATTTATTGACGATCGCGAGTAAACTAGAACGGTTTTTTAAAACTTTAGTTAGCAGTTAAACTGCATCTTAAATAAGTCGGGAATTTAATACAACTTTCATGGTCTTTTATCACAAAAATTCATACTAAGCGGCTATTTTGTCAGAAGGCCCTTGGAGCTAACACGACCGAATTTTACAGTGAATTCCGAAGTAGCCTGCAAATACAGCCGCCTTTCATCGCTCCCGGCCGGATGAGAGGCGGCTGTATTCGCAGGCTAGTCCCCAAGTGCCTTATTTTAAGAACTTTGACAATTTAGTGATTCAGCGAAAAAAAATGGAGGAAATTGATGTCACGACTTAATGAGAACTGTTTTTTTTTTACATTTTGTTTAGCATTTCAGCTGCATCTTGAATAAGCCTGGAACCCCGGTATGTAACGCTCCGAACTCCAAGAGTATAGGATGCCTGGATGCAACACATCACCATGCACAGATTTGTCGAATTCATATTAGATGAGTTAAACAGTCTTAGACGGTGCGAAAAATTCGTCTAATAGGACGACGAGGCCGTTTTATAATTAAGATTTTCTGTCTCTTTGCTGGTTTAATGTGACAGGAAACGACACAAGTCTATTATTTTGTTACTTTGAGCCCTCAAATTTCCAGTCTATTTGCCATCGAATCTTCTGCAGTTTTCCCATCAGTTTTTAACTGTTAAATGGCGAATTTTATCCGTGTAATGTCCAAACCCCCTTGAAAATTATTAGGTACAATAATTGGTCTGGTCGTCCCCTTTTTTTAAGAGCATAGTCGACTGAACAAAAAGTCTTTCTAGGGCCTCTTAAAACCTCCAAATATGAGCGTAGTGCGTGGCCCTTGCAATGACCTTAAGCCTTATCGCAGAGAAAACCAAGGTCAAGACCAGGTGAAAACATTATCCTTCTACTGTCCTCTCTCCCATAGAATATCGTGATCCTGAATACCCAACTATGGAAAAACTTTTGCATTACTAAAACCGGTACCCAGCCCCACCCCCCACCCGGCAGGCATGGACCCGTCTTACAAGCGTCTTAGATCTTCA
>Ga0126336_10000522_pt1 | contig 16116 bp, 13 predicted proteins | sample SidCmetagenome_FD_92530 | JGI IMG/M metagenome (GOLD analysis project Ga0126336, IMG submission 92530) | Coral microbial communities from El Islote,Puerto Morelos, Mexico - Siderastrea C C metagenome | ecosystem: Host-associated > Invertebrates > Cnidaria > Coral | place: El Islote,Puerto...
CGAGTTTTACCGTTCTTGTTATTTTTTTTCTTATAATCCTCGAACAAACGCCGCATTCTTCTGATTGGGTGCGGCGTTTATTCGAGGGCGGCGTTTATTGGTAATTTTGCTTCCATCTGCGGCTTTTAATCGAGGGCGGCGTTTAATCGAGTAAATACGGTAAATAGTGACTTGATTGGTACAATAATAATAATAATAATAATAATACGCAGCGTTCAGCTAGCGTAGTAAACATTCAAAGTCTCGACGGAGGGCTCGGAATTTGCTGCCATGGCGTGTGGAAGCGGCTTGTTGAAGCCCTCTTTGCCCATCAGCCAGTAGGTTCTCCAGAAACCACGTCCCTACATAAGAAGAAAAAACCATTCTAAAAGAAGAGTCTGGTAAAGGTAACTGTAAGGCACAATTTTCTTCCTAGTGCCTTGACAGATGTCAAGAAAAGGGGGAAAGTGTTATCAGGGGAGGGAAAATTGAGGTGATAGAAAAAACAGGGCAATGAAGCTCCCAGGAAGATAGAGGCCACGAAGTGGGGTGTTTTGTGTGGCGGAAAATTGATGGAACAAAATGAAGGAAGGGCGGGAGGGGTGGGAGGGGTGGAAAGTTAGAGACGAGGAAACAGTTCAATTAAGAAAGGCGGAAGGTCCCTCCCCGTGTTCCCACATCCTTCCCTGTTTTAGCCTATTCCAGGCTCTCAGCTAGTAGGGACGGCACAAAAATTGGAAAGGGAACGCGAAATACGACGCGCGGGATCTGGAGAAAAGATGGCGGTGGTGGGAAACGGCTCGCCTCTCCCCAGCACCCACGCGTTTTTCGCGCACGTTTTCTCAGTTCGTGCTTTCCCCACTCTCTCGGAGCCTGCGACAGCTTATCCATTTTCCAGAGCTAGAGATGAAGGAAGTAACTGTTTATAAACGCGTGCGCTCCCTTTATGTTCCCTTATACTTAATACTCGTCCCTCGGACTTTCTGTCAGATACCACATGGCCAATTTTGCTCTACGACTTCCACGTAACAGGAAAAAACAACGAACACGCACAATTTAAACGCTCACAAAACCAGACACGAGATAGCAATTGGAAGTAACCAAAACTGGCCATTTCGCTTGAAATGTGTACAGCTCTTACCTTGAGGTACACCTCGCCTCGCTTTAGAAATGTATATCCACCAATTTCCTTCAAAAGCCTGTAACAGTCCTCACTGACGTGGATCTTGAGAGCTAGACAAAGATGAACAAGACAGCTTATTTCCACAAGAAATTTGAAGAAAATACTGGTATTACTACTTTGCTGTTGGTGCCGCTGATGTTGCTGTTGTCGGTGTTGTTTTATAACCTGCGTTCTTTTCGGGTCCGGTGCTGCTGTGAGTACCAAGTGTGAAGATGCAGCAAGCCAAGTTACAGTGTCGGCAATAAAGTCCTTCATCGTCATGTTGCTCGTTGACCCTCAACCCTATATTTTCGTTCATTTTTGTTGCACTTGTTATCGACACCAAAGCGCCATTTTTTTACTAAAAGGTTCGTACTTTTATGAGTTTTTGTGCGTTAATCATACAGTGTATAGTACTGTTACAGTTTTTATAGTCCAGCAAAGCATGACTTTCTCGAATTCTACACGCCAGGGAAATAAAAGGATATGGATTTTTTCTGATTTATCAGAAGACGAAAGAGATTTTTTTCCGTGATTACAGTCGATTTCAATGCTGTGTACAGAACTGGGTTTTTAAATCATGATTCGCCCATGACCACGAAATAATGATGGAGATTTGTGCAAGAAACAGGGGCAGCAAACGGTACGTTTGGGCGGAATGTCTGTTCGGCAGACCTAAATCGCCTGAGATATTCGGATTTAGTTCCAGTGAAAACTAGTGATTTCTTTGGCGAAAGATCACCTCAGACTTTGGTATAAAGGTAACTGATTAATTACTGTTGCTTTCGGAGGGACAAATATGTCGTTTAGAGTGTAAAATAAGGTCAGCTAGAATTTTCAGACAGCCATAAACAGCTCGGAAATTTGGGGATAGGATTCCGTTTCCTAAAATTTTCTACTGCCTAAAGTTTCAGCTAAAAACGCCGAACAGATGAACCTGTATTAACTTACACAAATATGCTTTAAAAAAGATCTGCAACAATCTGAGAAAGCAGAAAAATGGCGTTTCAATGTAACTCCTAGAGATATTAAGAATCATAAGAACAAAATATCTGTAAATTTCTTGCGTCATTTTGTGATTATAGGTGAATCATGACGCCGGGGCGAATCATAGCCAGCTTATCACGTTTGAAACAACCGACTAGGGAGTGCTCATAGCAGTAAAATCGGTTGTGATGAATTAAACGACAAAGCCTCGTGAAAACATTTGTATTGCCGTAACCTTACTGATTTATGGAAGCACGTTTTCTGTATCTTTAACACCAAATTAAGGAATCTGGCATCTCATTTTTCCGCATCTGCAAGTTGAGCCGCTTACCCTGGCCAGTGGTCTCCAACCTTGATGCCACGTTCACTGTGTCACCAAATAAACAGAAGCGAGGCATGTGGATTCCGACAACACCCGCCACGCAGGAGCCTGGTAACGAAAATAGGTAAACGAAGTCTTGGGTCAAACATGTAAAGAAGTATAACTTTAGACCTACAGTCTCGGACAATTATCTTGGGACACCTTGCCGTCTCATACCAATTGAATGGATAAAGGGGTAGCCGCCTACAAGGCGTCAAGTGTCCCAAGAATGTGTGGCTGAGGTTGTAGTTAAAAAGCAATTTATATCGATATAGACCTAGATATTATAAGAAGGTAGGTTCAAGCAGTCTATTTTTTTTTTTCAGGTCTTTGATTTACACCTTCTAAACATTTTCCGTACATTGACAAGCAGCCAGGAGTATTGCTACTATTGATAGTACACCGCAGGGTTACTTCAAAAATATATATATTTTTAGGTTTCCCTGGCGCTTTGCTGGTGAACATTACTACACCTGGAATAGCCTGTTTGACTGACCCGTCAGGATCAGCTGTCGCTATGAGGGAAAACTTCCTAACCGTAGCAATGGGGTAGCCACTAGAGTAGAGTTTGGCTGTATATGCAACTCCTGCATAAAATCATCTATATTTAGTGTTGATGCAAGTTGGAAATCTAGAGATACGGGTACGAAAAATGTTTAGGATATGTCCTGGGGGGGGGGGTACTCCCTATAATGGGCTATACGGGGAGGCTTCGCCCGAAAGGGGTGCCTCTTTTAAGCTCGCAGTATATTAAAGGGTAGGGAAAATTGCAATTTAAGTATACAAAAGGCTCTCAAAATCAGCTGCAAAGTGGAAGAAATGGTGGCTAAAGCGAAGTATATCAAAGGGTGCCACGTTTTGGCAGAAATGACTACGCAGCTAAATCAGAATGACTAAAACCCCGGGAAAAACGTAGCAATTACAGTGAATTCTATTGTTTTGGCTTATCCTTGAGGCATAAGAAAGGGGTGCAATTTTGCTCTAGGTATGTGAAAGGGGTACCATTTTGGTAAAAATTAGTATATTAAAGGGTTTAAACCTCCGGGCGGAGCCTCCCCGTGCCCCCCCCCCCGGGGATACGTAATGGTTGTCCGAACGGTTCTAGATGTTAAAAATGTGACGAGTAAGGGAGAAATGTCGCGCACGGAGAAATTTTGTGAGCGGAAAAAAGGAAAGAAGGCTACTCTTGCAACAGCACCCGCAATATTTTCCTCTCTTGTAATCCTTTCTTCGCTCTCCGCATTCTTAGTGCAGACTATAGTAGATGGGGATCAGTAGATGGGAATCAATGGCGCTTTAGAGGCATAAAAGAGCGCATGGCAGTGTATTTACTTACCGCTGTGCAGGCCAACCCTAAGCTGTAGCTTCATCCGGGGCCTGTGCCTGATCTTGAAGTGAGTCATAAGACTGAGAATGTCAAACGCCATGTCTGCGATCTCTGCGGCGTGACGATTGCCATTCCTAACAGGCAATCCAGACACCACCAACAAGCAATCACCGATTGTCTCCACCTAGGACAAAAAAACCCTCTTGAAGTCGGCTCTATGGTGTTGTAGCTTGGAAACTCCGGAGGGGGGAGGGTGGTTGCTGTAGTGGGCCATACGGGGAGGTTCCGTCAGAAAAGGATGCATTTTTGCGCTTGTAGTATATGAAAAAGTAGGGAAATTTGTTATTTCAGTAGTTTAAAGGGTCGCCCCAATACTTTTCCTGAAACCAGAGGAAGCCTGGAGGGGGAACTGGGAAGGAGGCTGCTTCAGACTATACTCACCTTGAACACGTCGTAGTTGCCGAGAATATTGTCCAGGGCAAGGTACAAATCATTCAAAAATGCAACAATCTGAAAGGAAAAAAACGTTCACATCGTTTGAGATCTAAGATTCGGGTATTTTGATTTTAAGATGCCCAACGAGATTCTCCCAACTAACATTAAAAAAATGCAAAACAATCAATAAGGATGATAAAAATTTTGATTTTGAGTATTTTCACCTCCATCGGCGTACTCTCTGAAGCAAGATCGATGAACGCCATGATTTCACTGAAGTAGATAGTGACTTCGTCAAAATACTCTGGAGTCACAGGCTTACCAAGCTTCAGCTGCTCTGCTACAGCGCTGTTGGCAAAGAAAAGCGTAAAGTAATGTTAAGAGACATTGCAGTCACAAATTTCTGAGTAATCGTCAATGGGGCGGATCTAGGGTTTGATGAAGGCGGGCATAAGTGCGAGCATCAAAGAAGATGCAGTTTCTTATGAGTTCTTGCGACATGCTCCGCCAGAAAGTCATCAAAATGCCGATTGTAAAATCGGGGGGGGGGGGGAGCTTGTATAACATCCTCAACCCTCTCCCTTTGTCCTTCATTAGGGTAGGGGGACTTCATATAGTGGGCTATACCGCCAGGCTCCACCCGAAGAGATGCTTTTTTGCGATTTCTGTATACGAAGGGATGTTGTTTTATTACCTGTTGTTTTCTTGCCTAAAAGGATAACCGAATATACCTTTAAAGAAAGGGGATAGCGTTAAATTTAACGCACGAAAAAGGACGACAAAATTCTGTTTGTAACACAAAAAGATTCCACCCTTCGAGTGACTAAAGGCCTGCACGATTAACTGTTTGTGGTGTGTCTAATATCAATATGAGGTATATGGAAGGGTTAAGGGTTTGCACCTCAGGCCGGAGCCTCCCAGTACGCGGAACGTTATTAACCCCTCAACGCCCATGCACTCCCCCGCCTCAATTGAGGAGGGGGGGGGATAACAATGATGAGCATGCAAATAGAGTGAAGTAAGAGCACGAGAGGTTTACGTTTTCATGCCAAAGTCGCATTGCTTACACTGGTAGCATTTTATACAGAAGCTTGTCAGTCTTCTTCTTCTCTTCCATCAGCAGTCGCGTTCTTTCTTCCACGAGAGCCTCCAAGTTGTCAGTGTGTTGCTCAATTAGCGCCATGATGTTGTCCATAATGTTCACATCTCTACAAAGCACACAAATAAACATCTGTATACCCTTATAACATGTTTGCTAGGCCACTTCTGCGTTTACATCGTCACTTTTATTCTAATCGTTAAAACGTTGTTAAAAGGCCATGTTTTGAGCATTAGCCCTTCGTTAGAGCTTTTGAAAATGTTTGCGGTCGACAGTTTACCTTTTCAACTCAGTTGATCAATGTAAATTTAACAGGTAGGTCAATGGACCAAAGATAAAGAAAGAAGCAAGCAGTATCAATGAGAATGCGAAATTACGGAAAACGGTTACCATTACGGTTTAGAAGCTAGTTTTGACTTTGACAATTTTGGTTTAGTTTTGTCATTTAAGCCACCAGACATCACTAGTGGTCGTATAAACGAGTTAAAGTTATGAATAAAAAGGTAGTTTCGTTGTTCGGATTAACGTGATTCATTGAATGAACAGGCGTTCAGACAAGGAAATCACTGAGCAGTTGTTTGGGCCACAAAAAATGTTGGTCATAACAAGGTGTTGCAACCTCGTTCCCAGGCCTTTTTTCCCTTTTTTAAATTTGGAGAGAAAAAAAGGGAAAAAGTCCTGGGAACAAGGTTGGAGGCGGTGGTATTAAGGCGGGCTTACACTGTATGACGTCGTTCAAGCCAGCGTATTATCAATGCTAGGTCTTTGACGCAAATCGAAGGTACGTCAGTGATCAAATGCGATTAATCATCCATTTAAAAGGTGATATAATCACGTGCTTACCGGCCCATGACCTTTCGAAGCCTGTCCAGGATCTTGTTAAAATGGGGCCTTCTATCAGGGTCGTCGTCCCAGCACTGTGTCATAAGCGACTGAAGCTCTTCCTTGCAAGCATTCTCCTCGACGACCGGGCGAAATGGCGGATCTTCATGTGCAGTAACACGAGCAATAATGTCTGCGAAAAAATGATCACTGTAAACCGTTTTACCATTTTCAGTTCCCCTAAGTCTTTAATATCCTTTTGTTTTTTAGAGCCTAGAGCTTAGTGGCAAACTAAGGGAGTGGGACTCTCTTACTCTTATTAGTATAATTTAGATGCTGCACCACTCCTGCCTCGTACCAAAACGTCTCTCTCAATATGCAAATGAGTGCAGAAAGGAGCATTCCCATGGTGCCTCGCGCTTTGCTCGTTTCCAGTCGATTGCTCTTGACGCTTATTCAAGTGCAAAGGGTCTGTGGAGGAGGCAGGCACCACCCCGTAGTTTTTCCAAGCTTTGGCCTGGAAAGAAAAACGAGCGCTGCTAAGGAAAAGCGAGTTAAAATTAGCAAAACCTGTAACTAGTTTGAGCGTTGTAGCTTGCCGCTGAAATGCAAAGATGCAGCTAATCAAACTACGAAATTTACAGTGGCGCTTGTACGGTGGTAGTGATTTCTTCACGAACCTCAGTCTAGTACCCAGGCGTTCTCCGATCGTTCACTCGACTTGGCGCAAAATGTCATGACGGTATTCCATTCGGAGAGGTGACGAAATTTCGCGCCAAATCGAGTGAGCGAGAAGAGAGCGCCTGGGTACTAGGCTGCACAAGCCTGTGACAACCGAGTGATAACCTCGTTCTCAAGGTCTTCGGGTTATGCAATCTAAGTTGGCTACTCTTTCGCGTCACCTGATTTTGAACCTGGAGACGGGCCTTCGGATGTTATTGGAGGTCTAAGATGACCGCCATTCCTGCCATCTATCCATGCACGCGCAATTTTGAAGGCGGAATTTGGCCTTGTGACGAGCTTGGAGTTTGGAGTTCTGATACTGTCCAATAACTATAACGTCCCAGGTATACGTAGGACTGACCGTACCCCTCCCAGTCCCCTTTAGGGCTGACCTCCCTCCTTATTACCTTGGGTTTGAAAGGTATACATGCTGTAAGGTGGTTTTCTGATGGCAATCTCTTGCAGAATTATGCCATAACTGTACACGTCTCCTTTCTGTGATCCTCTGTTATCCATCTCTCCATCATGAATGTGTTCTGGGGCACACCACAGCATGTCTGGGGAACGAAATGAATCCAAGATAAAGCAAGAAAGATAATAACTTGCAAAAGTTCCGTTTTCGTAAGTTCTGTATATCGTAATCTTGTCCTGATATGACGTGACTGGCCATTTCGCAAGAAGACAAAGAAGTGCGATCAAGTTAAGATTTTTAAAATTTAAAATAAATCGCTAATTTAAAATTTCTTAAGCTCATGACGGAGCAGGGGCCTATCACCTGGACAGACTTAATACAGCTAGAAACAAGATGGAAACTTGTGTGCCCTTGCGAGTCCTTGGTGCCTCAACATCACGATATGCCTTGTTTTGCTACGGCACTAAATTGACTAATTTAAGTTTTCAAGCACCCCGTGACCTACCATTATACTTTTCGTACTCCTCTCTAGGCGGTAATCGCTCGGCCGGGGAGCGGAGCTCGCTTAGACCCCAGTCTCCTATCTTACACACCCAGCGCGAGTCAATCAGACAGTTAGAGGACTTAAGCCGACCGTGCACTTGCACTGGACTGTTGTGCAAGACCATCATTCCCTGTGAGCAAAATAAAACAGTGTATTAAAAACTAGAGATGAATATCTCTCCACAAGTTCAAGTGCTTTCAAAAATGGAAAGCTTCACTATATTTTATTTCGTTTTGTCAGGGTCTTGCGCTAAGGCTGCGTATGTTAGGTACGTTACCACACAGAAATTAGAAAATAAGTTCAGTAAACTCGATTGCACGTGTTAATACGTTATGGTGTGATTTTGCTAGTCAAAAAAAAAGAAAAGAAAAGCTCTTGTGATGAAGATAGTATACATGCCCAATGTCATCTATACGAGGTATTAAACAGAAAGGGAAACTTCTGAATTGACAATTCGCTTGTCTGAAAAAAGAAGCCACAAAAAATACTCTCTAAAATCCTTTTCGCGCCTAATCCAGATAAAGAGGTCAACAAAACCTCTACCTGCAGTGCACTACAACGCCTGCTGGGACATGAAAATATGCAGGCTTTAACACCAAGTCACCTTGTTAATCTCGCAAAGGGAAGGGGATTAGTTTGGAGATCTCCAAACAGTCACCTGTGGAATTACTCGCCCGAGGTTGTGTGATTACCACAGCGCGCTAGTAAGAACTGCAGTGGCTGTTTTTGTAACTTGATGGAAACACGAAAACCGTTTTCTATTTCTTAAGTATCCGGTGTGCAGTACATTACCGTTGCTACGTCACGGACCAACGATAGAATAAAAATTTCTTCAAGCTTGAAATCTTCGTTCTCCAAGAGATCCTACATGGAAAAGTTAAAAGAAAGATGTTAAAAACTTAGAGTCAAAACAGAGATTCTGAGCATAAAATTGAGCATCATTTTCCTCTGATACTGTTACGGTTATACTGAAGAGGGAAGGCGATTCTTACTTTAGTCCGAGACTATGGACAAAATCCCAACGCGTGAACATTCAAATTATAGCAATTGAGCACACTTTCATGTGATTCTGTATATTATTATGCTGTACAAGGTGTTTTTAACTCTAAATCTTTGAATAAAATTTTAAAGTGTGACCATTCAATTGAAAGATGTTGAGGAGTACTTTCCTGTGGTGCTGTTTATTATGCTGTGCAAGGTGGTTCTATCTTTGGAGTCTGTGAAGGAAATCCTAAGGTGTGACCATATTGAAATAAAAGCTGCTGAGCAGTACTGTCACGTTGTGATGTTTATGCATGCTTTCCTTTATTAGATGCTCTGTTTGTTTATTAAGTTGTTAGTGTATTAGATGGGCTTTTAACTTTTGAATCTGCCGAAGATGAAATCGTCCTTATGTCAACATTCAAATAAAAGCTACTGGGCAGTACTTTGCTGTTGTGCTTTTTGATGTGCGATATTTTTACAAGACGTAAAATGGACTTTCTCTTACTTTTGACGTTCGCGCGAAAAACTTCTACAACACAGATTTTTTCAATAGTTTGGCTACAGTCAGATAATGAGTTACCTATGTCAGAAATGCAAAAAAATTGGGGGGTCACCGACTTCGTTTACGAAATAAAGCGCGTGGAAAACTACCCCAATTTTGACACATCAGTCTGCGTAACTCGACATGGCCTCGGTGCTTGTTAGTTGAAAAATATTAAAAATGATTTGCTGTAGACCCACTTTCCTAGTCAAATTTTATTTAAGTGGGTCTGTCAAATAAATAATTTGAACCGGTGTCATCCTTTTAGTTAAACTCAACCTCTAAGATGGACTTTTACGAACTCCGTGCAGCTTCAATAATAGCAAAATTCGATGATGCGAGGGCAGAAAAGTTGAAAAAATCAAACTTCCACAATACAGATTTCCATTAATTTTTCACAAAACGTAGATAATTGATAAAGAAAAGAAAGTGATCTATCAAAAGAAAATATGGGGTCACCGAACATTTAAGAGAGTTAAACCCATGCATAGATATTAAAGTGCCCACTAGCGTTATATATCTCCACATTTCTTCAACAGCGCGCGCGCTCAATGCAGGACATGGCATGACATCGCGAAGCAATCTCGTTCCCAGAGGCTGCATTCCTTTTGGTCAGCTGACCGTAAATGCGCGCGGGCTTTGGGGACGAGATTGATCGCGAAGTGGATTGCCTGCGCAGTAAGGATGCGCAGAAACAATTAGGGCGAACGTCCTTAAGGTGTCTGAACGCAGTTTGCGCGCGCTCTACGATTTGTACTACTGACGTGAATAAGCGCGTGCACAAGGCTTTGAGAAAAACAAACATGGCGCCTGTACAGCGATCATTCCATTTTGTTCAATGAAGATTTTGTAAGTGTTTTTTCCGTCTTAACAATCAAACAGTTTGTTATGTGTCAACAACGCTTGTTTTTCAGTGTATTAAAGATAATACAGTTGGAAAATACCCTGCCTTTCTAGGATTGTTTGTATGGATCGAGAAAGATCGAGAATCCTGTCAAATGCAGCGCATGCGCACTTAACCAGAAAATTGTGACTGCACGATTTAGTGGAAATGCACTGATTCCTGACGGAACCGCTCGTTAGAATTTCATGAAATTTGGTGGAATAATAGTTCAGAGCACGCTTAACTCGCCTGCAAACAAAAACTGAAATCTGACAGAGGACATGTTCAGAAAACGTTAAAATGCAAAACACAAAACAATAGAAGATCTCTTTGTCAAAGTCTCACGAGACCAGTGTCAATAGGCCAGTATTTTTCTGACTTTTCTAGAGACAAATGATGAAAAAATCTAACGACTGGATTTTCTGAAAATAAATCAAACCCATTATTTCATGCTGGTTTACTACCAGCTGTGTTGCCATGGTAACGGTACCTAGTCCACTAAAGCATATCAAAATATCATCTATTTTAGTTGAACTTGCATCTTGCCAAATTTGGCTGTCCAACTGCCAGCGGTTTAAAAATAACGATGAATAACGCATAGAGACAAGAAAACTATGTTCGGACACCTTAAGACATCCTAGGAGACGGCGGAAAAAGGCACATACCTGAAGACTGCCTCGTTTCAAGTATTTCGAAAGGATCATGACCTGGGGCGAGTCGATGCAGATTCCAATGAAAGGATTGATGTTTTCATGGCGTAGCTCCCGTGCCTAGCCAATCAGGGTGAATAAATGTCAGTACACAGGTGTCACACAATCGCAGGGATCACACAATTCATTAGGCAGAACACGCTTGGCGCAATTCTTACCTGCTTGACTTCAATCAGGATTTTACGGGAAACTCGCAGGTCTTTCTTTTTAGTATGTTTTACGACCACAAGCTCACCCTGCAAAAAGTACAGGCTACGTTAAAAGAAAAATTCGTAGCCATAAACCAAAAGATACCGTGAGTCTCTTGATTGTTAGAGACAAGTTAACCACAAGAAGCTTTTAAAAACTGTCAATAATTCGCGCCATTCAAAATCAAAATCAAAATTCTACAGTAATCTAGAATTTCCTATGGGTCCAAAACAAAGCAGAGGATTATTACAAAGCTTTGGATTTGTCAATTGAGTTGATAAGGTCAATTGGCCACCGTAAAGAGATTGAAAGCTGCCTTTTCGAGCCTAAGCCTTCGTCAGAGTGATTCGCTCTGACGGAGGACTAACGCTCGCAATGTCAGCTTTCAATATCTTTACGGTGGCCACTCCAAAGTTTTGTGTTTCGCTTCCCCACCGACGCAACACCACAGTTTCTATAGAAACTAACCCCTTGTTTGTCAGACGATTATCTCCCGACCAATCAGAATCACGGAAAACTTTGTGCCCTAAACGCGGCGCTCATACTGGCGAGAAATACGTTAGCGCTTCGCGAATTTACGCTGCCCAGTATCAAGATTTTTAAAAATCGCTTTTTGGCCACTCAGCATAATTTGAAGTCTCGCGCCCATCCCAATGCGCACATTTGTTTTTCTTTTCTACTAGGTTGATATCACAAATCTGATTGGTTCGTCTTCTTAGACCAAACCTGAAATCTTATTTTCTCCCATAACTGCCTATTATGTAGATTTTTTTGTATAGTTTTAAACCATTTTGAAGGTTTTATTTCATTTCGCAGGGAGATTAGGAGGGCTTGAGCCTCGAGGGACTAACCTCCTAGCGAGATCCTCCACGGTCAAGGGAAAGGGATGTTTAATATTTGGGCTCGAGATTTTCGAGGGACCAGCCAAGGGACCAGACTGCTCTCTACCCTTCCTAGTTCATTTTATATCCTTCCCTCCCTCCACTCCCTACCTTATGGAAAGCGATGTTGGTGAATCCGGAAGAGAAAACCTGCTCCTGTAAACTCCATCTCGCGGAATACTGCGTGTCAGCGGACTTCACACTTGTGCATGATCTCAGACTGCCAACTCTACTAAAGCGATTGGCGCGAGAAGCTGCCATCCGGGATCTCATCGTTCGGATAGAACCAAAGTTTCCCTTTTAAAGCATGCAAGGGTTGTAAAGACAAAATTTTACGTTCACTAAACCTTTACAAACATTCTTTCTTCTAGTTAACTGTACTCCTCACAAAAAAAGCCAATTCAAAAGCAAAAAGCAACCCTTTCCATTTTTACTGAGTTTCTCACCCAAAAAAAGCGAAGGATCTAGACTCCATGCCATATATTTTTTAATCTCTGCGAAAATAAAAAATTTTGGTCGTTCTCTGTTTCCAGCAAAAAGAGGAAAGCCTTACAAGTAAGCCTAAGTTTTCGGAAATAGCTTAAGGAAAATCAAAAGGGTTGGAGGGTTTGTTCGGCAAATCGCAACATGGGACCAATTATATATTTTTAACCGTTAAATCTTAGATCGCTTGACAACTCACTTGAAAAAATAAACTGCAAAAGGGGCAAACTGATCCTTTTGTAAGGGTCAAGCCATCTTAGTTTGGAAGATTTGTTTCAATGCTTTGTGAAGAAAGCTAAGTGAATAGCAATTCCAAAAACACACATTCTGCTGCTAAACTTTCCTTGTACGACTTACCGAGTTTCCGAATAGATTGATGGTGTCTCGCAATACTATATCTTCTTGCTTTACTTTCCATGATTGATTTTGCGCAAGATCAAGCTCGAAAATAAGCTTCCTGTGAAGAAAATAACATACAAAAAGTTTCCATCCATTCTTCCTTTAATACAGAGTTACACAGTAATTAAATTGCCTCTTTTACTCAAGGTAACCACTTCTTTAGTTCATGAGTTTGTCTCAGCTCTTCCTTAGTTGAACTGTTCTTTGGCTATCGCTATTCTTTGTAAATTAAAGATATGTCTATAAGCCCGAGCTATTAACGTTTCAAAGAGAAAAATTGTAGATAACACGAGAAACTGGAGAGGTGGCTGTGCGAAGTTGATATTAGAAAAATTGAAACGTTTGTTGGATCGAGAGAAATTATAGTAATCCCAAAGCCCGTACAAAACGAAATTCTCCTTTGACTTGCCACTCTCCAAAATTGTCTTCTCCTCTCGTGCGTTCTCACGTAGTTTAGTCTCCTTAAATTTTCATTACAATCCACGAAAGTTCAAACTCGTCTTCCCATTTTGCACCGACTCTTATATTTGCTCTGAATAAAGTACAAGCCGTACGGTAATTGTCGTAGGTGTTGCCTTGTAGTTTTTTTCGTGTAGCTTAATTAAAATCCATCTGATTGGTCAAAACACAATTAACGCGCTTCAGTCCAATCAAAGAGGTTTTACGCTTATCTGTTTCGCACAGTAATACCTCAGTCATAACAAAAGATGGTAACCATACCTGTAAGCGAACACAAACACCATAGTAACAAACACAAAGCCAAAAACGGTACAACAGGCGATGATGAGATATGTAGTGCTGTCCTCTGTGAGATAAAATAAGAATCCATGTTATTAGATAAATCACATTTTCCATACCTCTGATCCTGAAATCAAATCAAAATTTATTGGAATACTTCGGAGAGGGCTCTGGGCAGGAGGTTCCTCACCGCTGTCATTGTAACAAAGTTCCCCGTCCCACCCACACTCAGGACTGTCAATAGGTGCAGTAGTAACTCCCCCTGGCCAGACAATCGTGACACCTTCCCTGATGGTAAAGTTGTCATTGTATCGAGTGTAGTAGGCGATGTCTTCAAATCTGTCATCGATCAAGGTTTGAATCACATAATCAGGATCTCGGTCGCCATTACTGTCCATGTACACTGGGCCTGCAATGCCTAGGAACAAAAATAGATATCTGTGAAACTGCCGTAGAAGAAAAACAAGATTTATACTGCTCGATAGCTTAAATTTATGCAGTAATTATAAGGCCTCGATAAACTGGTGCAACATTTCCACTCAACACCGTTCAACATTGTTGAATTCAACATCAGTGTTGAACGCGTTTGCCCACTCCTTTAAACAGTATTAAATAATACTGATTCAACGTTTCTCTTTTCTCAGTAGTGGATGATGAATTCGTTTGGCCACTTTGTTAAACATCGTACGTCAAAGATGTATTTAACAATGTTGAACAACACTGTTAAATGATGCTGAATCCTGACCAACGCCTAACAGTTAAGAATATTATATAAAAACCAGAATGTTTGAACCAGCGCGAACAGCATAACTAAAACCAGTGCTTTAGAAAAGTTTTGTTCGGTAGCTTTCACTTGGATGAACATACTGTACTTCAGCTTTTCATTCAAATCATTAAAGTGTTACAGCTACTGTAGATAGAAAATTCTTAATTCCCAGTCCCAGTTATTGAGGTTCTCCTAGCGTTCTCGTTCGTTCACACACAGGTTACTAGCGAACAAACCTGCTTTTTGTCATATAAGCAAATTAGATGCCATCCCAAGATGTCAAGCGCTGCGGCGCTCAAACGTTTTCACTACAAAGTAAAAGTTTTTTCCAAAAATATGGCAAAAAATCAGCAACAATTACCAAAGTTTTGAGTTTAAAGTTAACAGTCATTCGACTCGCGCTGGCTTGACATATGGACCAGCTCAGCGTTGCGCGAAGATTGCGCCTCTCGTTGGCTATACTTTGTCACCTCAAATTCAGCGCGCGCTTCTGAAATGTTGTTAAATAAACAGTAAAACAAGTGATACCAAATCAGTTTTGTCGCTTTTATGAGGGATTCCAGTCCCCGCTCCCCCCCCCCCACACACACACACCTCACCCCACCCTCCCTCCAAGGAAAAAGCAGTAGACCATACCTTCATACACTCTATTATAGGTTCTCTTAGATACTTCCAGGCCATTTCTTATACTTTTTCCAGATTCTAGCGTTTCGTTAACTGCTAAGGCGTACAACAACACGGCATCGTACATTGTTCCAGCGTAAGCTTCCACCTAGAAAATGATGTAAGCTAATTAACCAAAAATTCACAGTGCTGCTCGTCGTATCTTTGTCACTGCCTCAAAGGTTTTAACTAGTTTTCGAAATTTTTGATACCGTTTTGACACCTTTTTCTTGTTTATACTGTGTCAACTGGTCAATTGAAATGGAAGAATAATTGTGAGAGGCGGAGTTGTCTTCTTTTACAGTTCGTGCTCGCGAATCATCCGCTGATAGTATATAATGAATGCAAGAAAAATGCCTGTTTTGTTGAGCTGCTCCTATATCCTGATGCAAGTAATAGCGTTTTAAAGAAATCATATTTCTCATTTCTGATTACAAGGGTTTCTCAGGAAAACCTTCCGGGCCGTTCAGTTGCTATTAATTGCTACCAGGTTGTGCGAACCAATTGAACCAAGTTTGACAAAATTTCAAAATTCCTTCCATTTCGATGGAATCACCTCAAGGTAGTCTTCTAAAATTATTGTATATCTTACCGTGCCGTTATCTGGAATCTCCACATTGAATGGATCATCCTTCAGTCGACGTTTGACGCGATTCACGAAAGCTGTAACTTTGTCTCCGGTTCTCATCTCAGTACCAAACTTCTGCTCAATGTTCAACACCCCCTCATAAGCTTTCTTTGCATCATTGTCGCGTCCATCGTTTCCCATCCATGTGTTATTGCCGATATAAGAACTACGAGATGTCAATAAAAAATTAAAAAGATTAGTAGTGATGAAACGCCGGGCGATCAAGCTATTCTATTTTAAGGGCTGCGTCAAATGCTTTTAGCAAAAAAAAAAAAAAAACAGGCGCGCGGGGGGGGGGGTCCTTCATTTCGGAAACGAAGGGCAAATCGGGTACCATCCTGAGTTGAGGTGATGGTTTTCCATCCTTAGTTAAACACCAAAACATTTAAAAGATTGTACA
>Ga0126336_10000523_pt1 | contig 16114 bp, 2 predicted proteins | sample SidCmetagenome_FD_92530 | JGI IMG/M metagenome (GOLD analysis project Ga0126336, IMG submission 92530) | Coral microbial communities from El Islote,Puerto Morelos, Mexico - Siderastrea C C metagenome | ecosystem: Host-associated > Invertebrates > Cnidaria > Coral | place: El Islote,Puerto...
CTTATCGAAGAATAGCTCGGGCAATCTAGTAAAAAATGAGTTTCATCTTCAATTTTGTTACAATTGCAGAGACTACATAACCTCTCATCACGAGGTATTTTGTCGTATCTACCTGTTTCAATCAGTCAGATCTAATTTTCATATGGACTAAACAGAAACGGAATAGAAACAGAATATACTCTACAAAAGTTCTAATCGCCTCGCTCTTATTTGGCATGATTAGTTGAAACTTACACGCACTCTAGGGAACTTTGTCTTGAAGAGTTTGAACCTGCTCAGATTTTAGTTACAATCAACGGAAGTTGACACTCTCACTATGGTTTGCCCTCAAACTCTCGAAGACTTTCTTCTGTTCGGTTTTGCCTGGCCCGGGCATTACGAACTGTTGTCTGTCTCCAGATAGGATTATCGGCCACAGACTGCTTTGTGCTGAAAAATCAACGTTACTTTATCAAACTTCTCTATGTGCATGTAACCTTTGCAACTAGGATAACAATGACAAATAAGGCATTTAGCATCCAGGACATACCAACAGACTGACTTTTGTGAAATATGTAGTTCATGATACTCAGCTCAGCTTTCTTAGTTTGCCTTATTCTGTAATGAGGTTTGCTTGTGCAAGTCTTAAGAAAAATGTTTTTGAGTTTGAGATCCAGACATGACTTGAAATGTGTGGAGAAATGGAAGAACAGGCTCAGGCGTATTATGTTGGGACTATTGCGGCTATTTCTATCCCAGTTTAGGAAAAACAGAGTATCCAGAATAACTGAGCTCGAGGGTAGGAAATTATGTCCAAACTGAGAAAATACTAACTGTATATAGTCGTCTGTTCCGGATTAGGCCACCAAAACGTACCCTATAAATCGACATTATTAATCACTGATAGGTCGAAGAGTTTAATACCCTTAGTATAGCTTTGACCTTTACTTATGGGTGTATATACCTTATTCAATAAAGGTTGCTTTGGCAATTGGTCACTAGCAATTGGGCATTGGGCATTTGGGCATACGGAACGCAATGCAATGCTTTGCTTGAGTGACCGCCAAACAATAGCTTCCCAATGCGCAATTGCCCAATGCCCAAAGCAACCTTTATTGAATTAGGTATATAATACAATCAATTCAAATACAATCAATTTATATTGCGCATAGCCCATATTTCCACGTTCCAATTTATGTTGCGCATGCTCTATATGATGTGTATAAACTGACAACTTTTAACACGCTTGACCGCCCCAGATGCATTGTTAGTCACTAAAAAGACAAAAATTTTGGGTGAGGCTGTCAGCCCTCCCTCCACCCCCGATCGAGTTAGCCCTGTCCACTTTAAAATAGGCCGCGCGGTCCCTGAACCAAGTAGCCAAGTAAGGTTGAGTTTGTTGTAATCATCTCATATCAACAAGCGCGAGGGGAATAATTGTTTCGTGAAAATTTTTGATTTCGGTAATAATATTGTTGCTGAATTTTTTCAAATTATTTTTGGACAAAGCTATTGCTGCGTGGTGAATTTTTTTCATGAAGAAAATCATCTCAGCGGGGTTTGTTAACTTTTGCTGAATAAATAGTGTGAACTGCCATTCTCAGTAATGAAATAGGTGGAAAGAAAGGCAACTAGAGAAAGTTAGGGCCACTGCCATCAGTGACTTTCTTTATTTGGTTAGGAAAATTAACTTTCTTCAGGGAAAAGCCCCTTGGCAGACGCCTTGCTACTGCAGTGCTGAACTAAAAAGATTGCATTAAGTTTGAATTTAGTATGACGGTTGAAACCAAGTTGTGCTAATGCATAGCCGTGCTACAGGGCAGTGGCAGGACTTGGTTTCAAATGTCGCAGGCCTTAATCTATCCCTGTGGCAACCATGTAGTAGTAAGATCAAATAATGGGCTGACTGTGGCAGCTATATAAAGGTGCCTTTAATGCTGACATCTGATCTTGTTTTTGCTCAATGTTATTGGTAAAATTCTAATCTCTCTGTTATGCTGGCTTAATATTAATTTTTACACCTTTTGCATACCGTATTACCATCTAAAGAATATTCCCACACCGGAATTATTTAAGGTTTATAGGCTCGTTATTCAAAACAATAAAAAGCTCTTAAACTAATACTTGCAATTCCATTAAACATTTACCTTGTACTATTTTATTTCAGATAAATCATAAATATTATACATCAGAGACTATCCCCAATGGCCAGAGGTACTGGAGAGATATCGAAAGTAATCCCAACACCATAAATCAAACTGTCCTTTCAAACAGCTTCTTAATAAGACATGTAAGTTTTCATATATTACCAAACTAGTTAGTGACGAGGAAATAACAGATGATGAATTTTCTATAACTTTAAGTTTGGTTGCAGTTTTAGGTATTCCATCGAAATAGAAGGAATATTTAAAATTTTCTAAGTAATCCAACTGGTAATTATGTTTAGAATATTTCAAAAATGTAATAAAAAACATGGGTCACAGAGCTTATTTTGGCACAACCATTGATAGCAACCATACGACCCGCAAGGTTTTCCTGAGAAACCCTAGTAATCAGAAATGAGAACTATAATTGCTTTAAAAGTCATGGCTTGTATTGAAATATTGGAGCAGTTCAACAAAATAGACATTTATGTTGCATTATTTACTATTTTAGTTGAACAGGAAATGATGATATGAAAAAAAATTAAAGAATTTGCCGCTTGCCTACATACCCTGCTGTACCTAAAGACGTGTTCTTTTCTTCCTTTTAAATTGAAATATCTCAAAGTAGAATTTTCAACTTTTCTTGAAATCGCGATATATTGAACTCGACCGCGTGCCATTTGAATTTATGTATTAAAAAATGGAGGCCACCGAGCTCGTTTAGGAGAAAACGACCTATCAAGTTCCGAAGGTGCGCGCGCTAATCACGCAAAAAAATGATGCGCAGAAAGGATGCGTAAAGCAATTGAAAGGAATCACCTCAACTGAAATTTTGATTTGTTATAGCCACTGAAGCTGAGTTTTAAATTCCCCTATTATGGTCACTACCTTGAAAGTGTGTTACTTACAACAGGAGGTGAGAGATATTTTTTTGTCACGATTACAATATGTTATGTAGGAACAATAAAAATTAACGGGGCATCCAACTATTATACTAAAAACTCAATTACAAGTGATTTCTCTCAATTAACAATTTGTTTTAATAATCCATTCACTCCAGCAACTGTTTAAAAAAAAAACCACCGTAATTTCGCTCCTGTCTGCTCAAATCCTGGTCCAAACGTCCACAACTTCATGTGCAACCGTGAAGACTACACTTCTCCTCCATTTCCGAGGGTGTTTGGCAAATTTGATTTCGGGCATGAGAAAAACAGCATACCCGGTCGTCTTTCCGGGTTTTAGCACTCAGTCCAGTTGTTTTTGGTTCCCAATTCGATTTTTTGCTTTTTTGTTTGTTTGTTTTTTGGAGTTTGCATGTCATTTGATATTCTTTCTTGGATTAGAAAAGACTTCACCTAAATTTTCATGAAAGAGGAAATTTTCAACTAGAATTGTCAACCAGTGCCAAAACATCTGCTGTCACTCACAGTGAGGACTTCACAAACTGAACAAGGACCAATCGTCCTTTAAGGGAGGTTTTGCGTGACAAGGGAGTGAATGGGTTAGCATTCACTTACAGTGGTTCCAAGCATATGTTGCTTCAGTATAACACTCTTATTTTACGCCAGATATCGTGAACCTTGGATTTCTTGAAATCTCTGTCAACTCCAACCAAATCTGCTTCCCCCAAGAAAATTTTTCCATATTTATACCCCCGACTCGAATCAACACTGAAGAGAAGAATACATCTCTTTGAAAAAATTGATGAGACAAGATGCGTAAAACTTAACTTGAACTTCTTTGCTTTGTTAGCCGTTTTCGTGTGGCAAATAAACAAATGCCTTGTTTTCGAACTGTAGTGTAGCATTTAATTTTCGTTAGTTTTATTTTAGATACAGCGTATGAACATTGTAATTTAATGAAGATTGAAAAAAAAAAAGAAATACGACACCAACTTTATTATCTTAAGCCCTCGTTATCTCGAACCTTTTCTCTGCTCCTCAGGGGGTTTGCATTAACGGCACTACACTCGAATTTGTTTATCTAAAGGTTTCCTATATATGGATGTATATAATACCAGTCTCATAACAGACGTTCAATACTTGGCACCACTCATGGCTTACTTCAGCCCCAAACAGCATCCAGATTCAAAAGTTCTAACTCTAGATGATGGTAAGACTTTTGCCTTATTTTTTCTTCTTTTTGTTGCTTTTGTTTGCTTGTTTTGTTACTTGAAAATGCACTTGGGCCAGCGGTCACCCAAGTGGCTGGGTAACCTGTGCCACAGCTGGCCCATGTGAGAGGCACCCAATGGCCACAGGTGACCCACATGGCAGGACACCCCATGGCAGTGAAAGAATTTGAAAAAACCTATATGTAGATGACCCTTGCCTGTGGCTCAGGTTCAATTAAACTTTCAAATTTTCTTTCAAATTCCTGTCAGGTTGCATCTAGACTATGAGCAGTCTCTCTTTCTGCTCAGGGATAGTCGAATAACAATAATAATAATAATAATAAAAAAAAAACAATTGAGTGAGCGCAAAAATCGGTTGTTGCATTGAAACGTAACGCGCGTGTTGACTACAGTAGCGGTTTGGCACAAGCATCATGTTTCAAAATGGCAGGAATTTCCGCGCTTGCTCGCTGTTCATTTTCTTTGACTATCCCCGAGCGGAAAAAGGACCTGCTCGTAGTCTAGGTTGCATCAGGTTATGTCAACCATTATCTAATTTCTAAACACTCATGACCAAGGGAAATGAAGGTTTTTAGGACCTAAAAGCCTATAGAAATGGAAGTTTTTGTGGGGTTTTTGTTTTATACATGCTGCAACTTAAGGAAAGGAAGTCTTGATCGTGTTAGGTAATTAAATAAGATTTTTTTTCGTTATCTTGTTTTAGGATCACAGTTGACAGTACAGTGGTCAAATGTTTATCTTTTCAACAGAACGGATGGTAATTCACCGATACGTTAAAAATCATATTATTTTTGGGCATATTAAAGCCACCATTAAACTCAGGCAACAAAACTAATTTGATATTTCTTTCTTTTTGCTTTTTTTGTTCCTGTAAAAACAAGTTGGAAATTTCACTTTTCAGTGCACTTTGCATAAAAATGGCACAATCTGGTTTGCATACAAGCAGGTATGGATGTTAAGTTTCTCTTATTTTACATGCCAGCTATATTTCTCGTTGCTCTGGAGATTTTCCTTCATTACTTTGTCTGGTTCTCCTCTCTCTTCTTTTTGAGGGCCTCAAAAAGAAGTGCAACATTCCTAAATTCCACGTTCATCTGGTATCTCAGGGGCACAAGTGTTTTAGCGGCTGAATGAATGAATTCCTCATGGAAGAAACTGTGATATATAGATTGAGCCAGGCCTAAAGGGGAGCTCCACATTTTTTCTTTTTTCGCTGGTACTTTTGAATTTCTGAAAATACTCTCATTGAAGTCGTTAAAAAAGGAAGAAGCTTAAGAAGAGGAAGAAAACGAAAAAGAAGAAAAAAGAGACAAAATTAATCTTCCCCTACATATCTGAGAATCGGAGCCCAGCTCAGCGCGTCTCAGGTGCCTGCGATGACCAATAGGCTACACCAACTACATCTAGAAACCTTACGTTAATTTTTCATACTTATACGGCTTTTTATTGATCGACATAAGCACACAGGTGTTTCAGTTTCCTGGGAAAATGTGCTCAGACCGCTCCAAAAACCACTGTTGAGGACAGGAAAAACCGGAAAGCACTATCTCTGCTAATATTTAGCGTTGGAACCGCTGCCAAATGCTGCAACCTCAAGCGAGTGCCAACCGAGGTCGCAGCAGAACATAACAAAGATGAAGTCCTTGAAGGCAAATTTCGTAACTTGAACTTTTTACCATCCACCAAAAATACAACAAAGTATTCTTTTGAACTTTTTCTTTCAAAATAGATATTTTCTTAAGTTAAAAACTTCGACACTGTTTAACAATCGTTTTGCTAATAAAATAAGCCTAAGCTTTTAAAGAAAGCCTCTTCTTCACAAGTAACGATGGTCATGCGATGACTCTGCGATTTCGCGTCAAGAAAAACGCTGTTTGGCCAAAAGCACTGCGCGATTTACCGCCAAGAAAAGATGACATTCTCCTTCCCCGTTGGGTTGCCTTGGGACTCCCCTCCCCCTCCCCCAGAGTCTGTACGGACGTACGTACGCTGACGTCACAACCAAAATATTTCTTATCGATAGGTTACCAAATTTCCTTACTCCTTGTGCTCCGCGCTGCGGCCTTCGGCCGTAAAGGAGCTGAGCTATAATTGTTTTGTGGGGGCAAAAAGTACGGTGAACTTCAGATCTAAGGGTTTGTGGTTTGAGGCCTGGTCTTTGCGACTGTGCTGTTTCGTTAGGCAAAGACGTTAACTCCACGTCGTCTCTCCATCTACTTTGGTGAATAAATGGGGTATAGGCAACATACCTGTTTTTAGAGCTAACTCCAACACGGACTAGCATTCCATCCAACGGGGATCCGGAGAAACAACACTGTCAGTTAGGCTTCATGTTGCAGAAACTGGGGATAAGCTTCCCTGTGGCACCTGTGTGACTTCTCCTTTTTTTACCTAAATATTTATAATATAGTTGACATACGTTTTGATTGAAATTGAGCATGCCTTATAAGAGTATAAAGCACGCTAAAAAAACTCTCGCCATTTTTGTGTGCGTGCAGTTTCTCGGTCGTTAAATATCGCAAATCAGAAGACAAATTTCGTGGTTTAAGATTACAGCTATACCACAAAATTAAAAAGAAGACTTCTAGTGGTGTATCTTTTCACTGAAGGAATTCAGAATCTTTTTAGGAACAAACTTGCAAAACAAAACACTTTGTTAATTCATGCAGTCGCGACTTTGACCTGTGACGCCATTCTCCGCGCGCTTGCAAGCCGAATAAAAGTTTTCTTGGGTGCGTTTGCAAGCTGTTAATAAAAACTAAACTTGATTTTTGCAAATTGAAGTCAATTTCCACACAAATGTAAGTACTGCTATATGATAAAGCAGATGAAAAGCCGAAACCGCGCTATTTTCTGTCATAAAGTACGAAAAGAGGTGCTAAGAGCACTCAAGATGTTGGGAGAATACGCCTGCGGCTCGTGTTCACCCTACACTTTTTTCGTGCTCTTGGACAAGTCATGTCCTTGCATTGCGTGCTTTATTTGTTAAATAATGTATTTAGTTATCATTGGCTCTAGTGTGAATTAAAGATGATTGCACTTAGGCACAGTGCCTGACAAGGGTGGTGTGGCTAATTGTAGCACCGGTCGTTGGTTGGACTTTTGATTGGGAGGTCAAAAGGTCACTGGTTTGATGACGAATGGCCGCTGCGTCATATCGTGTGTTTTCCAAGTCACTATTTTGGGTATTTCTCGCTTTCATTCATTCATTCATTCATTCATTCATTCATTCATTCATTCATTCATTCATTCATTCATTCATTCATTCATTCATTCATTCATTCATTCATTCATTCATTCATTCATTCAGACAGACAGACAGACAGACAGACAGACAGACAGACAGTCTTTATCTAAGCACGGTAAAAGGTCCTCAGTTTGTAAGCCCTAAACCACTTGTGGGGTCATTTCATTTAACAGGAAAAGTGTCAAATGCAAGAAATCAGAATCTAGCAAAACCCTGGCCGAGCATGTGCTTCCCAAAACCACCCTGTCCATTTTTTTTAAAATAATTTTTATTTTTTTTATTGACGCTGTAATGTCACCCTGTCCATAAAACTCCCGTAGAGGGCATTAAATTATTATAACAAACAAATTGTTACAGATCCTAAACGGTTCCCTGGGGGATGGGGGTGGAAGGGAGTTAGGGACATACCTGCACAAAACTCTAAATCTTTATGACCAGAAACTTTGTTCCACTTGTTTCTCTTTGCCCACTTGCATTAATGGGTTGGCGGCAACTGATAGGGAAGCCCAGTGTTCTACAAGGTGAGAGTCAGTATTCCACCTTGTTGCTTTATGCTACAGAAACTGAGAGTCAAGTGCTGGCTGTGTGGTCTGCTTGTGACTTTTATGTGGTTTAACCTTTTACCAAAACTGAGTTCTGTTTTATACACTGCAGATACCTGTCAATGTGTCAACCATTCCTGATCTACGAAACCATCCTGTGCGAGTTGGCATATCCGATGCTTACGTACTACATTTCAGGATCCCCAGCCGGCCGGTTATATACCGGATTTTCTACATCTACAGCCAGATTAACATTTCCAAGAATAGTGTGGTCAGTGGAGCAGCTGTAGTATTTCATCCTCTACCAAGTTAGTTCTTTTAAAAATTCGAATACAATTGTGTACATGTAGATTAAATAACATTTATAAGTCGTGTGGATGTGAATTCGAGGGATCACAATTGACTCTTCAGTCATGTTCTAAACCTACCAACCAAGGTACAAGTTTAGTGTCTGTAACAGAGTAATATTTGGCAACAAAAAAGTTTTGATGATTGGGAAGAAACACAAATAACAAGTAGTTTTGTTGCTAGAAAAGTATCAACAAATGGGGATGCTTTTAGTTTAAAGTTAATTTACATTTAAAAAAAATCGTAGTTACAACGGCAGGAGAGGGAAAATAACGTAAAAACTATCGCGCAAAGTCCGAGATTTGTTTAACAAGAAAGCCCAATGGACATTTTAACCGGCCGTTCTGACCCTCCCCTTCCCTAAGTTTCACAAATGTTAACGCGATCCTGTATTTATACGAACCGTGACGCGTGACAAAAAGTGTGATTGTGTGACACAATATTTTGACTACAGCGTTACTGGATGACGTAATGTTTAAACTGATGACTCAGCTTATCTTTCTTTTCGCTTTTATTTCTGCTGAGAAACGCAAATTCACTCAAACGTTGAATGTCGGTAGAAATTCGCCCACAACTGAGAATGCTTACACAGGGACGACAAAATATTTACTGTTGTGCCTAGACCGTGAATACAAACAGTGAACATAGCAGTAGAATCAAAATGTAACGCTTGATAAACACGAGCTCGAGCAGATCGTCAGAGTCTGGGGTACGTTAAGGTATATCTCATGACGTGATGTTTAAATCCGGTTTGCTAACCCGGGAGTCCCTTGCAAAACAGCTTCGTACCAGACTACGTACTTACAAAATTACCTCAAACCCAACCAACACAACAACGAACACCACACGCAAACCACACGCATCGCTCGATAATATTCAGTTATTTTCTATCTTAAAGACTGGAAACAGCTACCTTATTAATGACCGATTCCTTCGTTTTTATGCGGTTAAAATCAACTTCTCGCCTCAAATAAACACTCGTCTCTCTCCCTTCTCAAGAACTATGATGTATCGATGGTGCAATCCACTAATTGCATCACATACTAGTGCCAATCCCTTCTCTTCCTAAACCACCGTTCCTTACCGCCCTAATAAGCTGCAAACAAGCTGTCGTTTCTCTCCTCTGCGAAATACAGGTTACCCAAAGAGAAAACTTACAATCCACTTCGGAAACCGTCCCCCCCCCCCATAAAACGCCAAGGGAAACTGCCTCTCACGCAGCACAATATTACACCGCTGCTATACAAAAGGCAACTTTCAAAGCAAATCACATTCACAGAAGCGTGATATGCTCCTCACATTCACAAATCCTTCCACTCCCACATTTTTGCATCCCTTAAAATGCCAATCCCCATAACAAAACTCCTGCACTAAAAAAAATTTAACCATAGCCACTAACTAGACAACACAGCCAATCTCGCATTCAATCCTATTAGTTGCTTTGCTCAGTTGCGCATGCGTCATACAAGACAAACACAGAAACCCCAAACTTAACAACCCTGTGCCGTTCATATCTTAAATACTGTAAAAATGACAAGAACACACGTAGGTAACATTCATTCATTCATTCATTCATTCATTCATTCATTCATTCATTCATTCAGCAGACCAATATACACATGCGTCTTATATAAGACAGTACCGCTCTTGAGTACCCCTACCACAAGCTTTAGAGCACTTTGTTCGTATGTTAAGCCAACTGACGCAGAAAAAAAAAAAAAGAGAGACCCGGCCCAATTTATAAACCGGCGGTCGCCATTATGGCAACGGCTGGTTAATAAGTAATTTTGCTTCGATTGAAAATTAAAGTGACCAATTCAAATCTTCACTGACATAACAAATCAAGAGTCACACGAAATGCGTGTGACGCTCAAACTTTTGTGACATATATTTATTCACGTCTTGCGTGACTAGTTATGTCGTATAACAAAGTGTCAAAACCATGAAAAGACGTTTCGCTTTTACGGGAATACGCCCAACCTCTAACATAAATGTCCCGATTTTGACCATCAATGATATAGTGAATGATTTCACTGACCAACAAATTAAAAATTAAAACGTGACCAACAAATTAAAGCGCTTCCTTGATATATCATCGCTTTAGAAAACCCGTGCTGTGTCGCCACAAATCTTATTAGCTAGTTTGGTAATGCACCGATCAATTGGAAAGTTCAACATCTCCCCCCGGGCAACCCCCTGGGCATTTTAACTTTTGAAGATTGGCTTGTTCAAATTCCCTCCCTTCCGTCGGGGCGAAAAAGACATTCAAATGGCCCACCAATCAATACTGAACTACCTCTCCTCAAAGACGAATTATGTCTTCAATCAAACACTTTACACGCCTTTTAGAGAGAGATATGCCGTAATTGACACCTTCAAACTTCTTTTAAAGACCCTTTTGAAAGAGTTATTCACTAACAAAGGCGAAATTCTATATTGTTAATCCGTCAACCCTGCAAACAGCGAAAAAAACTCATGGGCGTATTACGCCAGAACAAGAGATAAACCCGGTTCAAATTCCCCACCCTAACAAAGCAACGTTCAAATTTCCCCCTCCCCGGGCACGATGCACAATCAAATGCCCGGGATATGCCCGGGGGTATGTTGAAGTTTCGAATTGATCGACGCATAAATATCACGAAACAAGGAGGTTTTGACGCTGTTATGAAACAGGTCGCACGTTAATACCAGGTAAGGGGATTTTGTTGGTATGTATGCGAACTTTTCCGATCATTTGCGGAAACGTTTCCGCAAATGCAAGAGGTCTGGGGAAGGATTGTTATAGAAAACATGAACGTAGGCATATACAATTGCCCCCTCTACGCACGTATACGTAGGACTGCCAACACACCACGATCTTACACGTGTGATCATTGGCTAGCGCTAAGTGTAGAAAACGATGGAAAGTATTCATTACCGCATATAGATCATACTAAAATCCGGAAGAGTATTTAAAGCTCGATAATTATGTGTGGACAGCTGTACCTTATGTGCGAAAGAAATTCCTCTGTCGCGTAATTCTTACGTGCGAATAGGCGAAACTGCTGAGCTTTTATTGTTTCGTGAAGAATTTCCCTCTGCGTTATGCAAAAACTCGCAAAAATACTTGTACTGGTAAAACCGGTTAACCTCGCTCTCACGAGTTCATACGCAAAAGTAGTTTCTTCTTGAAAACCACTTCTTATCCAGTTCCTAACAGGTCTGTGGAAGTCTCAAGGAAAACTAACTGCTGATTGGTCAGTGATTGTTTTACAAATCCCTATGGGAAATACACACACACCCTTGAAAATAGTAGGGGTAAGGAAAGTTTCTATGCCTAAGTTAGTTCATTAATTAATTAATTAATTAATTAATTAATTAATTGATTTATGTCATTGTGTTTCAGGCTGTGTTACTGCCAAGTCATGTGCTGAGTGTATGGAACGAAAGAATACTACAGAATTCAACTGTCAGTGGTGCCCCGAGACAAAAAGGTCAGCATGCATGTCCCATCATGAACACGTATGACCCACCCTGAACCACTTAAACTTTAAAGCCACAGTCAGTGACGTTTGGACAATGAGCAATTACATTTGTCGATGGGATCACCAACTTCAGGCAACTTTCTTTTTCCACTGAGATAACATAAATATTAACACCTCTTTTTCTCCCAGGTAATGACAGCTTAATTTAATTGTGTTTTATAATTCTAAATCAGAACTGTATGAATATTAAAATAAATCACTCTGCTTAGCGCATTGTTGTAATGTTTCCATTCTCATCTCATGTTTCGTCTGCTATTTCAGGTGTTCTGATCTAGCAGACCGTCATCGTGCAGAATGGGAGTTAGCAAACTGCGCTCTCAATCCCATCAAAGAGGTATTCAAGACATCTTTTATCATAAACATCTGCTCTGGCCCATAACGTATCACTAACTAATAACAACCTATATACCTAACATAAATAAAAACATTTACTAGATTAATGAAGTTGTGCAATCCAATTGGTCACCTCGGCAGTCTAGACTTTTCAACTAGAGAACTTTAAATGGCATTTTCTGTGTTGATTTAAAAAAAACACACACACAAAAACGAAACAAAACAAAAAAGTCATTGACCAGGGTCCAGCGGTTCCAAATGCAGGCAGGATTCACCAAATCCAGGAATTTTGAATTTACATTCCTGTTTATTCTTCCACTTTGACCTTTGACCTTCTTGACCTTGGGTAGCAAAACATTTTAAGCGATATGTTTTTAATATTAAATTTGCAAGGAGCTTTTAAGGAACCAGACCCAGGTTTGTTCAGTCCAGCTTTATGGATCATCATTATTGGTCGGCTGCAGCGCAGGCGACTGAAAGCTTCCTCTAGCTGTTCATAACTGTAGCAAGGTTATTTGGGCGGGAGAGTGTTGGCCATAGTGATCGCCCTTATCGCATGGTAAATGATTTGAGCTCAGGGGTATATCATAAGTCGGTGAAGTTTAATCGTCCGGGTGAGTGTAGTCCTGAGAAGGACTGTTTGTGATGACATTGACTGACGTTTCGACAACCTGAGTGAAGGTCGTTCGGAATCTGATGATGGCTTCCGCACAGGTTGTCGAGATGTCAGTCAATAAGTGAACACAAACAGTCCTTCTCAGGATTACACTCATCCTGACGATCATCCGTCACCGACTTATGAGATAATGGTGTCACCCTTCCAGTATACAGGCATCCAGACCAGACTGTAATATCTTACTGCGCCTTTCAATAACATGTGGACTCCAAAATTTAAAGCTCAACCGACAAATGAGTTTTTCGCTGCCGTCAATCAAATTTTTGGCGGCTCCTCCCAGCTTCCGACCACTGCCCAGCGCTGTTCGTATCATGAAGCAGTTTCATGAGACTTTTTACAGTCGTCAGCCAGTTCAAGCGTACTCCCATAGAATAAAAATTTGAAGTTGATTATTGCAATATTGATTTATTCATTCGATTCAACAATCCACTTTTCAAACGAAAAATGAAATTTTCAAAAATGAAACTCAAATTGCGAATGCCGTGACATCATGCCTCAGGCACGTGGAATTTGACAGGTTTCCCCCAACTGTATTCCAACGGTAATTTGATTCAAATTTTTTCTCTCCTTTTCTCTCCACTACAAGCTGTTTGAAACAAATCAGAACGTGGAAAAAACTTTGAGCATTTTGGTGGGACTGAAAGGAGGTGATTGCATTAGGAAAGCAGAAGTAAAAATTAAACATTGTGAGAATCCTTTGGAAGGGGTTTATGCAAGTCGGGAAACCTGTCAAATTCCAACGTGCCTGTCGCATGAATTAATCGAAACAGTTTGAATATTTCATTCTTCATCTGAAAAGCGGATTATTGAGACAAATAATGAAATAAATATTCCAATAATCAACCTCAATTTTTTTTATTCTATGGGAGTACGCTTGACCTGGCTGACGACTATAAAAAGTCTCATGATACGAACAGCGCTCGGCAGTAGTTGGAAGCTGGGAGAAGCCGCCGAACATTTGATTGACGGCAGCAAGAAACGCATTTGTTGGTTGAGCTTTGAATTTTGGAGTCCGCATGTTATTGAAAGGCGCAGTAAACGTCACTGAGTAGTGCTCGGATTCATGTCGGCCTTTTAGATTTCAGATGTGAGATGTTTACCTGGTAGAACAACATCAACAACAACAGTAGCATCATCATCAACAACAGCAACAGCATCAACAACAGCAACAGCAACAACAACAACAACAGCAACAACAACAGCAACAGCATCAACAACAGCAACAGCAACAGCAGTATCAACACCAACAGCATCAACAACAACACCACCACCAACAACAACACCAACAACAACAGCAACAGTATCAACAACAGCAATAACAACAGCAACAGCGTCAACAACAGCAACAACAACACCAGCAACAACAACAACAACAACAACATCAACAACAGCAACAACAACAGCAACAGCATCAACAACAGCAATAACAACACCAACAACAACAGCAACAGCATCAACAACACCAACAACAACACCAACAGCAACAACAACAACCACAACAACAGGAGCAACAACAACAACAACAACAACAACAACAAGAGCAGCAGCAACAACGACAAAAACAACAACAGCATTATTTCATTTTAACGCTGAACAACAAAAAGGCAGGTCTAAAGGAGGTGTACCTGCTGGGACCATTGTTGGCATCTGTATTGTGCTAATATTGGTGATTGGTATTGCTGCATGGTGTGTGTACGCTTACCGCCACCCCACCTCCAAATCAGGCCTCTTCCTCATTGATGTAAGTTTTTTTTTAAATTATTCCTATTGTCATTCTACCACGAGGTGCACTATATATATCCCAAACATTACAGAATATTGATGTCAAGACCTGTGTAAAAGCTTTTCTTTTACTCAAGTGGTAAAGTAAAAGAACTGAAGAACATTTACACAACGATGTTGAGCCACAAGGGTTTAGTTGGTGGTATTTCCTTCTGGGAACTATGATCTATAAGAACTTTTTGTTTTGTTTTTGTTTGTTTGTTTGTTTTTGCACCGTCTCTTTGCTGTGCACTGCCTATGTAGCAGTTAAATTTCTTGGAAATGATTGACCAATAGCGTGGCTTGTTATTTCAGGCTACTCGCCGTCCCAGGGAGCTGTTCAAGCGTAGTTCTGGTGGAGGTGGGAAAACTGGTGCTGTGGCCCTATCTGACGTTAAGCCCCAGGTGCTGTGAGATGATATCTCATGGTGATTCCAGGAGATAAATATCTTATCACATGGAGCCTTGTTATGATTAATGAAATATAGAAGAAAAAACGTTACAGTGTAACAGCACGTAAACTTTACTATTTTTTAATAATTAGGGTACGTCACCAGCATCTCCGTAAAGTGAAGTAAACTAAAATATCGTCAAATCGAGTCACGCCACCTCATCTCACGTCAAATCAAGTCAAGTCGTAACGTAATGTAACATAAAGTAAAGGAAAACAACCATATATTCAGAAAGGGTGACACGTGACAGCCGAGGCTGAAAAATGTATGGCCCTCTATATTCGGTAAATTTTCGTATTGGATGAACTATTCAACGATTATTCGCCGAAGGCGAAGTGAATATTGTGGAATAATCCCCGAGACGAGGTCGAGGGGATTATTCCACAATAATCGCTGAGCCTGAGGAGAATATTTGTTTTAGTATAATTGCTCAGATGATTATCAGAGCAAATGTATTTTCTTTGTTCTTTTCCCCAGAAACACCAAAAACCGCGCGGTGACCATTTTGAAAATTAGTGCTTCAGCATTGTAATCACCTCGCACGGGCTAATTATAGCAAGATATGACGTAATCCTCGACCAATCAGTGCGCTCGCTCCTGTATAATCACCTGAGCAATTATACTAAACTATAATAATACTACAGTCATTGAACGAACATTTACAAACACTTTCCAAATTGTTAGCCAAGTTGTTTTTATTCATTTCCTCTTCCTATCATGTCAAGGTCCATGAGTTAAACTTAAGGTGTTTCGATACATTTTTTTTGGGACCATACCTCACTTTTATAATCGGCTCTTAGACAGTCTTCATCTTGTCGGATCAACGTGAAATTTGCAATACTTGTTAGTTCTGGATTGAACTTTAGCGTGGTTTACATTTTGTGAAAATCGATATTTCCATGACAACGATAAACAAAAAATCCTCGAAAACAGTAAAATTGAAATTTTGCGCGATCCAGATTTCACTTTGAAAA
>Ga0126336_10000524_pt1 | contig 16112 bp, 9 predicted proteins | sample SidCmetagenome_FD_92530 | JGI IMG/M metagenome (GOLD analysis project Ga0126336, IMG submission 92530) | Coral microbial communities from El Islote,Puerto Morelos, Mexico - Siderastrea C C metagenome | ecosystem: Host-associated > Invertebrates > Cnidaria > Coral | place: El Islote,Puerto...
GATTCCTAGCAAAGTACAATGTCATCTCTAAGTTGTGCCGTACAAAGACAAAATATCGATTTCATCCCTTTGCAGAATATACGAGTGACAAATAAACAAGACAACCAAGGAAAGTTTAATTTAAAGGGCCTGATGCCTAAGGATTTCATACGAAGACTGGGTAAAAGCTCGAACTACTGATTACAACAGTTATTGTTCAATGGGTGAGCTGTCCTGACACCCTGTCACAACTGAAAGTATTTTCTGTACTAGCAATGTGGCATTGCTACAAGAGCCAAGGTGACACTCCTTTTAGTCCAATCAGCGCAGGCCCAATTTCCGCGAAACTGGATTTAAAAAAACGCTTAAATTTCACTTTGCAAAATACTGTAAAACAAAGAGCATCACAATAGCTGAAGTAATCGGCTAAACAGCTCTTATTTGAATGGTCACACTTTAAAAAGTATAAGGATTTCATCCAGAGACTCATAGAACCACCTGGTACAGGATAATAAACAGTACCACAGGAGAATAAAAAAAATGATCGACCCCTTTATCTGAAAGGCTACACTCAAGATTTTTAAAACACGCACCCACAGAACTAGTTTGTAGAGCACAATAAACAGTACCACAGGAAAATACTTGTTAACTGGAAAGTACTTGAGAATTTCATCCACAGACTTTAAGTTGGTACCAAGACAGGAAGGAACTATTTTAACAAACCTTGAAATTAGGAAATCAGATCAATCATTTCCAAAGCAAATCGGATAATCGATTCAGATTTTGCGTGTTCGAAATGTAAATATTTCATTTCCGCTCACTTCATATTCGCTCCGTTTTCCCGCCCAAAACTGGCCGAAACTCTAAGTTGCTACAACGAAAAACTCAATGCCACTAAGTTACTTGCTTATCTTTCTCCATTTAATTTCATGCAGTAATGGCGAAATGTGGGAGTTTAGTATAACTAATAAACACAGAAAGGAACAACGATCGGACAGTTTCGCAATTCATGAACCCGGTATATTGTAAGATTCTCTAGACAATTCTCCTACGGCCGCAAAATTCTTCAGGATCATTATTAAATTGGATTGGCGCAGCTTTATTCTTCAATATTGCATATTCAGTAGATAAGTCTTCCGGAATCGGACAGATTCATCGAGTTGCCCCAGAAAAAAAAAAGAAAAGAAAGACGACCGCTGAATATTTAGTCTCGAAAGAGACTATTAATACTACTTTTCGGGAAAGCTGACTGTAGGAGGACTAAAAAGGTGCTTCTTCGCTTTCAATTTTCAAATAGTTTTGCAATATTTTCCAAAGAAGTCTCGCAAAACTTTGAAAAGGAATCAAATCTCATTTTTAAAAGACATAGTCCTTGGAGCCTTGAATGTAGTTGTTGCTCACACCCGTTTGGCTAGACAAATTGCAAAGCAGGCTTTCGAATGAAGTTTCTGATGTTCAAACTTGGCAGGCGAGAAGCCTCACACTTCTTTAACTAAATTCCTTTTCTTTTGGCTTCAGATTAGAGATTGAGCTGCAAAATATGAAATTGAAACTGTTAGATTTTTTCTAGCAGCAATTCTCATAATGACTGTTAATATTTAATAGAGATTTAAGCTTCCAGAGCACTGGTAACAGGAAGTGATTAAACTCTCAATCACGACTGCTTTGTAGACAAAAAAAACAGACAACTGGAAAGGATAAATAGGTGAATTAAAAACAAAGAAATTTATTTAATTTATCAAACAAAAAGAATATTTAGTAAACCTGTGCTGAATCTTAATGTTGACCTGTTTGGGTTCTAGTATGGTTCTTTGTCGATGGCCTTTTTTGGAGGCAATTCTAGAAGCCCACAACGCCCTACAAACAACGCCCAAACAAAAATAGATTTCTACGTTACACCATTCTGCCACGAAAATTCAAATTCTTGACACAAGACTTTTGGCCGAAAGCGAAGTTTGTAAAGGCAATAATTGGATAACGGCCAGACGGATTAGTCAACAAGTTATCGACATAGGCCTACAGGAATTGATAGAACAAAATCTCTTATTGAGCTGACCGCAATGGCGCTTTCGGCAACGAATGTGTCTCGCCTAATACGTTCACCCGGATCACCGGCATTCGTTCAAGGCTTGACTTCGGCGTCTTTTAATATCACGAATGGATTTTACTACTCACGAACACAGAATTTGGCTGCATTAACAGTTTTAACCTAAGCTGTCATTTATCGATTACTCACTTTAACTTACTTACCTTTAAGAAATCTAAATCACACATGAGTTGCATAAGTACGAAGAGATAAACAAAACCGTTTTGGGATGCTCTTGCGTACGAATAGGAATATTAAAACTAAAATGAAGGCCTTGTATAATTGTTTTGTCCTGTGGAAACGTTTGCTTACCGACAGTCTTATACTAGCTTATACTTGAATGGCTTGTCCCACATACGTAAATATTGGCTACATTTATAACAGTGCAGCCGAAAATTACACTACAATAGCGAATAAAAGAACATTACGTCAAATTCCATACGGAAGATTCTTGAACGCTTTGCTCCAGTTGTTCCCGCCCTTTATAGCGACACAGGCAAATCACTTTGCGTAATTCAAGCAAAGAGTAAACAAACGAGAATTTACTCTATTGTTTCCGTAATAAAGTTTAAGCCGTTTATGAAATAAAAAGACTAGATATTGTCGAAGGCATAAAGGATTGTGGTTGTAATCCTAACAAACAAACGTGTAAATAAACGAGAATTTACTGTATTTTATCCGTGGATATTACTGAATCGCAAATAATTTAAGACGTTTATGAATATATGTTGCTAAGTGTTATTTTTAAATCGCTTATTCTCTTTGATATTTATTTGTGGTTTTAACTTCCGACAGTAAACACCTAGTTGTATTCAGGAGATTGACTTTTTGACTCTTTCTGTTTGCCACCTTGGAAACCCTTGACCGTCGCTAGCAAACAAGCATTGTAGTCAAGATATCACAGGGGAAAAATTTGCTAATCCAGTTTGAGACCTGTGAGAAGCAGTAAGGTTTTGTCTCCAAATTCCTTACAAAGCTCTCTGCGTACGTCAATTGCCCTCAAATAGTATGGAAGAGACAAAGCTGATTTGGGGATTTCTAGCTCATTTAGAGTCTTCAAATATGATCGGAAAAAGCCTTTAAAACAGATAACTAGAATTTCCGAATCCAAATACGTCAAAAGTAAATGTTTACAGAAAATATTGGACATAGGATTCCTATACATAAAGTGTTATTCGCGCCGTATATTTATGCGAGTTCGTCCAATTAAAACATGACTGTCAAAAACGATCGTTAAAGAATGATGATCTGGTTATAACCATCACCAGAATAGTGAACAATGTCTTGCACGGCTACTGGCATATGCAAATAGTAGCCCCAAAACGTTAGTACACCGGGATATAGCGAGTAAGGGTTTGTTGCCTATCTAATATTTGTTTGTCGATTACATTACACGTGCGTCTTTTCTTGTTCTTATCATTGCGTAAATTTTAAAATCTTTTGATTTATGGAAGTCCTTCAGTTCGTTATATTTCTTGTTTTACAAAGAAAGAAGAAACCAGAAATTGAGAATGGTATACTTGCTTCATTTTAGACCTTATACCAACATGCAACGTTTTCTCTATTGCACGCCTATTACTTCAGTCTATGATATCAGTGTTAAATAACTTAACACACTTACGTATGGCATGAATCTTGCGGACACAATCAAGAAAATACTGGTTACAAGTCAGCACAACAATTGCTCGTTTGGAACACGGAATAAGTCAGACATAGTTTTCCATTCGCAAAATCCAATCATTCGGATTATCTTTTTAACCAAAACAAGGGCACATGTCCTTGAACACGTATGTGGTGTAAATAAGTCGTTTGATAGTGGACTCTACAAGCGTCTGAACAGCAAGACGTCTATAGTTCTTTGTTTCACAGACCTCACCGATACGTCATCAGTATTGTGCTTATCAGGGTGTTTCCCGCCCAGCTTCAGATCCTCTACTGCCATAGACGTTGTTGTAAAGTTTTCGAGCAATCTTAACCATAGTGAACAACTTTATCACCCTGACTTGTCGATAGCGTTTGTTCTTATACAATGCGCTCTGAAGTGTTTCGGTGCGACTGGAAACTGGCAGTTCAGCCATGCAAGCCTGATAGCCGCTGATCACTGTCGGCGTAAATAAGTTGAGCAAACTACTCTTGTCCTAACAACACCATTTCTTTTGTTATTGATGTTGCATGAAATACTTTTTTTGCGAGTAGTGATCGAAATCTAAAGGAGCGATCGAATGCCATTCAAGATTGGAAAGATACGTCTCCTAGCTTTTTGAACTTCCTTTCAAGACAAGGGTCATTATCGTACAAAGACTAATGACACTAATATAAGTTAACCTCTAGTTGAAAGTCAAGATGTTTAAGTATTTTAGTCGATAAAACAGTAAACAGCCACAAATGTTGCAAGGGAAAATGACACGCACCGCACCTTTAAACAACTGAATACCCAGATGCTCACCAAACTAACACTGTGGAGAAATATTGAGGTACCTTCATTAAAGCTTTCTTTTCATCCTTTTGAAATGATGTCTCCGTGATTTGTATAGCTGTTTAAATTGAGGTGATATAAGTGCATTACATTATAGCTGTACAATTCAGTTGGCCGATGTCTCTATCGATCAACTAAGATTAAATCCTGACCTTACTAACAAGGATCACGAATGAGTGTCGGTTTAATGTAGACCCAACGCAGAATTCAGATTATGAAAGAAGGATTAAAGGCCATTGACAAACTGTATGTGAAAATAGAAAACTGAAAACCCAGATGCTCACAAAACTAACACTGTAGACAAACACTGAGGTTCCTTCAATAAAGCCTTCTTTTTATCCTTTTGAACTAATGTCTCCGTGGTTTGTATAACTGTTTAGATTGAGTTGGTATATGTGCATTACATTGAAACTGTACAGTTCAATTGGCCGATGTCTCTATCGATCAACTCAGATTAAATCCTGACCTTGGTAACAAGTCATAAACAAGGATCACAAATGAGTGGTTATAATGCAGAGCCATAGAAATTCACTGGTAATTGAGCAAATGAAGATTAACGAAATTTTCATGTTCCTAATAAGAGATATGCAGAGCCGGCAACAACGTTCTACTATTGCTTTATCTTGCGCAAGGAATGCGACACCAATCTTCCCTAACTGACTAAGTTTGCTGTCTTGGATACTTAAAAAATGGTTCATCATCAACTTCCACCATATCCCCAAGTAGACAACTGTGTCAGGGTTTTAAATTTCTTTTTTCAGTGATTTCATAAGTCCATTTTTTCTATTCTCTTTACATTTGTATTTCTACATCTAATTTCCCTTAGATGAGCAGATTTTTAAAACCACCTGAGTTGCCTTTCCATGTACATCTGTTTCTTTTTTTGTTGTTGTTGTTTTCTTGGTCAAATGTAGATATCTGCCAACCGAACCACGGCTGAGTCTTTTTCCGATGTCTGGTAGTCCCTCAGTTGAAGGTCTAAAGTGAGTGAAGCGTTTCTTCATCATTGCCGATCAGTCACTGTCACATCTTTCACTTTCAATTTGACGAGAACTCACAAGATCCTAAAAGATCCTTAAAGATCCTAAACTTAGCTATCTTACATGTTTGTGTAGTTAACCAAAAATTCCTGGATAGCATAGTAACGTAGTAAGAAAACAAACAAGGGTAAAAGTGAAGAGGATTTAACATTAAACTGTCTCTATTCAGAATAAAGGAAAACGTTTGGAAGCTTTAACAACATCACGCATGAACGAAAGACACAGTAATTATTTTGACGAGTGGGACTGATGTTGGGCCGTCTATCAATTGTCAAGGTCACTTGAAAAACAACTTCACATCGCTTGAAAAAACGTGAAGCTAGCCTTGATGTGCTTAGACCTTTCACTTCCAAGGCGCCCTGGACTGCGCTCAAACAAGACTAGAAAATTCTCAATCATCATTCCAGGTGTAAAAAAATGAAAAATAGTGTACCAGCGGAGGAACGCTGCTCGATAAGTTTCATTTGAATAATAACCACTGAAAACATGAGATGTCATCAACTGATGCACTAACTCAATAGTTAGAACTGCCACCTTATACAGCACAATAAACAACACCACCCTGAAACAGCTGCTCAATAGCCTTCATTGATAGCCAGCCAGGTATTGGCTCCATACATTTAGCCACACTACGAGACGTATGGGTTTGCCCTCTGAAATCGAGTGCTTAACAATTCACTTTGCTGGCAAAGAAATGAGAGCCAGACAAACTAGGAATCAAAGACGCGGGCAGGGAAGGATCTAAGACAGCTACGTACTAAATGTTAGCTCTTTGACAGAGCAAGTTAGAAAAGGAGGCTTTTAAGGATCCAACTGTCGTAACAAAAAGTCCGTTTCACAGCACAGAAATACACTAACCGGAGAGCAGTGTTGCATGAACAAACTCTTCATTTCGGCAACCCTTGAATGAAACCGAACCGAACATGCAACGTTACGCGCTCCAGCTCGGACATAGCGTTCTATCTGCCTATCAAAATCGAACATTGCTTGTTCGTATCCGATACGAAACCAAACAATCAGCGTTCAATGAGAATAGTCCGTCTTAACTTTGTTCGGTACTCTCGGTTCATCGGACTAGAGCATTCTTTTGAGACTGAAGACAGAATGAGGCAGTGAGACTTGCAGGCAGCTTGTTTTTAGATGGACAAAAGAAAACTATGATAAGCGACCACAAAGTAGCTAAACAAAAGGTTTCATGACCTGTATAGTGGTTCTCTACTTATGTTTTTGTCGCCTTGGGACGTTTCTAGCAGTCCTCTGCAAACGACGGAGAACGCCTGAAAGAGGGCGGAGGTTGTTCCATGTCTGGACTACTAGGACTTTCAAAAACATCATGCTTAAGACATTTGTGACTGATCGCCGGAAAGACAAACTGAACTGAATCCAGAAACAATCGTGAGATAGTTATTTTATAAGGAAAAGATAAAGTTATTTTGACAGTTTTTAAGGATGTTGTTGTCCTAGGTAGCTATGACGTGATTGTCGAACTTCCTGGTGTTGTTTAGATTGGCGAGCTCTTCTCAGCCATCAGTAACAATGTCTACTCCATTTAAACAATTTCGTCGTCATTCAGGTGTCGGTGAAACTAGTAGGCTAAAATATTTTAACGCACATAAACTGAAATCAGTTCAAAACGCGACAAACGCCAATTTAACATACGCCGTGCTTGAATGAATTTTCCGCGATAAAATGCACTAAGGCTATCAGCCAAATCCGGTCGGGTTACCTCGAAGACTGAAGTTGTTACTACAGTGAATATCGCATTAACACTGATCGTTTCGCTGTAACAAAGTTATATCGCCGGATAAATTTCAGTTGCTTATAGTTAACGCTCTATTGATATTTGAACCGTTGGAACAACCGCCTGCGATCTTTAACTCTGTTTCTAGTGTTTTCCCGGCTTCATAACTCAACCGCTCAACGACTGATCTAATCCTAAGCCACACACATTGCTTGTGGTTTCCGAAAAATATAGAAAATAAAAACAATACTAAAGAACATTGTCAAGATAAAGAGATGTTGGAGTACATGAAATCTTCTTGGCAATTTCCGTACATGAAATACAGCCACTTAAGCTACGAAATCCTTTAAAGGGACCACATGTTTCTTAAATAGCGCTTCAGTTGCTTTACTGTTGGGTTGTCACAGGTAGTATATTGTGAGATTGGCCTTTGGTTAGAATGCTACACGGTATAGTCTGAGTTTACAGTTAAACTGAAACTTACAGTTATTAACAGTGGACGATTCGCTTAAGCTTCGTAAAAACCACGACTTCTGCCAGACGTTTCGATGGAATATTATATCGTTACAATATTCCTAGCAGTCCAGAAGTGCTCACGCACGATGGATTGCCTCTGCCTGTCTCTCAGAGACAGCTTAGGAGGTTTTGATTCTGTAACTTACTTGCATCGACAAACTTAATCTCTCGTCACCTATTCCAACTTTTCCTCCTGTATCACTGATGAGAACCGATGACATTTCCTTTATGTTATGTTATACGATTGTTAAAGACGCAACGCCTATTCAAAAAATTCAACGTTTCGTGAGGGTTCTTAACCGACATGAATTCACAGATGACATATCCTTTTCGCTTCTTTGTCCACCGGCGGAGGCGGTGGACTAAAAGGGTTCTTAAGTTTCTGGGCGTGAAGGAGAGGTAACTTAAAGCTAAACTTCGACGGAATATTTTCTACACAAAAAATTCCACTTCTCTAAGAACATTCGAAAGCGAAAGTTTACTTACAAAAATGTCAAAACTTCGACTGATTTCCGCGCGTACTTTCAATAGCACGTTGTTTTCTTCGGGGCATGATTTTCCGCCCGAATTCCCTGATTTTATCTCACATTAAGAAAATTCAATATTGTAATGAAGCAATTAGTATTTTAAATTAGTAAGTGTTTCAGAAAACGAGCTCGAGCCACACAGAAGAGTATTGCATAAGATTTCCCTGTTTCAGCAGGTAATCGAATGATAACAGGCTGGCCAAAGTCGACTTTTCAGCTGCGTAAACGAAAAACTTTCCAACTAGCTCCAACTGTTTTTGGCTGGAGAGCTTACATCACCAATCACACTGACTATGAAATATTGTCTCCCATGAATTTGGAATGAATGCGCTTGCTGAGGTCCTTATATTGAGTTAAAGGAACTGTGATTTCAATCAGTTTGCTCCTGGCGGCAAAGTTCGACACGCTGTTATGTCCGCAGAGCATCAAACACGGCTGACAAACGATAGCTAACGAAGCAATGAAGTTCAAAGTGACCAAACTTACCATTGGAGACCTGTTTGTCGCAGATTCTGATGCTTCATTACCAGAGGACGTTGCCTCTTCAGCAGCCATCGCAATTATCCGACGGGTGCCGCGTTAACGGCGTCTCTAGGACACGCTGTCGGCACGCTCGATTAACGCTGTCAACTCCTATTCTGCAAGTCGGCTATTTTAAGCCCGCAGCAAATTCTTTTCTGAACGCCTGTGTTGTTTTGGCTTTGTTCTTTTGTTTTGACTTGGTTCTGAAAATAACCGTGCTATTTTAAGAAAAAGCAAGCTGCTGTCTTCGCGGATGGCCAGTTGCTCTCGTATTAACAGTTCAACAAGTGTGTTGAATTTGTCTGATTTACGTAACCGACACGCCATGCGTTCAGCCTGCAAATGACCGCTCGTGCAGTGTTGACTGAGTTTATGGAACCTAACTGAGCGAGACACAGGCGTGATCCTGACAAAATTGTCCTCCCACGAATGCGAGTTTGATGAATGAGTCATTCAACGGGCAAAGTATAGAACAAGTAATAACAGTTCTTTCCAGAAATCCTTAATTCTGCTAATGATAGATTCAAGATTTTGCGAAGGAAAACAAATTCAAGCTGTTGATAGGATTTTGCCAGCTTAGCACAGTTCCAGAAGATACTTATTTGTTTATTTGTTACAGAGTTACTTTTATTTCGATACAGGATATGTATATTTGATGTCAACAAAGATCACCTAGGCTAGCCGGTTCTAAGCGGTTAAAAACATGTGCACTATGATGTAATACAAGTCACGAGAAAGTTTATTTTTGTGGCTTAATTCTCTTGAGAATCATGAGAATGACTAAAATAGTGACAGCAAGTCAATGTTGATTTATTTTAAGTTGCAGGAGGTCTTTGCTGATTTATTTGTTTAGGGAGTTGTTGCTAAGAATTTTATGAGAAAAAATTTGGTCTGAGTAATAGCGTGACAACTGGAATCTTCTCTTCTGTCTCGCCCTTTGCGTGATACTTGATAATGAACAAGATTGATTAAGCACGCAAGGGCTAATATTCAGTCTATGTTAAATTTATTGCCATTATGCGCAATTTCATGCACGGGCCGCGAATTCTGTGGTATTTTCGGGGTCTTGTATCACTGAGTATAGTATTTTCTTCAACTTATATTGAAGAAAGGATTGCCACCAAATTCTAAGGACTGTGTAAAGTTTTTAGCAGTTTGTTTTGTTTTTCGGAAGTGCTAAGTGTCAGAAAACTATTGATTGTGTGTTAACATCTTTTGGCCTAAGGGCTTGTCTTCCACACGACAATCAAAATGTATACAATTTAACGCCAACATGCGCCGAACACGCTAGCCGGTTCCGGTAAGCCGGCTACAATCGATATTTAATGAATTTTCTGTACTAACCAGGAAAACTCAGTCCTTAAAGCAAATCATTTGCCATTTACAAGAATCACATTTCAGAACTGTACTGAATAGTCAACCGACGAAATTTCAAAAATCGCTTCATCCGCTAATAAGGTGTTAAAACTCTCCAAAGTCACAGTTTCTAAATTTCGCAGAAATCTGAGCATTTACCCCCACAGCGTAGGAACGTAAACGACAATTAAATTACTGCATTTCTCCAATCGGGTGTTAAAATTAATACTTTATTTCGAGGTTTACTCCTAGAGTGCCCAGGGACAAACCAGAGGACAAACAATTAATGACTCGTTGAATAGTTACATTCATAATCCACCAAGGAGAAGGGGTAATGCATGCTGAGCTATGAACAGACAGCTTAAATGTTTACTCCAACAGTGCCCACGAAAGGGACAATTAAATCACTCTGATATAAAGTGTTTTATCGTTTACTCACAACAGAGTCGCTTCTGGATTTCACGACAAGGTCGACTAATATTAACGCGTAACCATATGTAGCACAATAATTGTCCTTCTTTTTCACTCCACCAACCTCTCTATCAAAATTTTAAATTCATCAACATTGAAAGATGGTTTTTACCCAGAATTCCTTAGGAAATATGAGTATAGGGGCACTTGGCAGATACACTCAAATTTTATCACCCGCTATATATTAACGGCCTGCTGATCTATGGACAAATGGTTCATACATTTTATACTCCCACAGCGTAGGGAGTGGATGTTTTAACAATAAATCATCCCCATTCATTAACAAGCTGTACAATCTGCTCTGTTCAGAAGACCCTTGTTAGATAGCCGACCATCTCGCAGTTTCTCCAAAGTGTTAAATATACCTTAGGCTAGTAGCTGAAGTGTCAATTGGCAAAACGATTCATACTGGTGGAAACGTCACCTCGAAATTAGCAAAACTTGTACCATAGACGCCAAGATATAGGTTAGAGAATTTTGAGATTTTTTCGCCAGACGTTTGTGAATTGCTGTTTAGAAATATTTACTCCCACAGCGAAGGGACGTTCCAGCATTTAAATCGCTTCATTGATAACAAGGTGTTAACATCAATCCATTCAGACACCTTTTTGAGTTTTTGTTAAATAGACCACCGCGCACGGGCTTTTCTAAATTTTGACGCGCGGCACAGAAAAGTAGCCTAAAGTGACCACATTTATTACTCCCTCGGCTTTCACCCAAGGAAACTACAGACAGACAAAACCCGTCTATACTGACGAAGAGCCTGAGCACCTTAAATTTAGCAAAGGTTATGTTATCTTTGAGCGTTTCGTCTTGCACAAAAGCAAGTATGGGTCACTAAAGTTTGAGATTTTTGAAAACGTTGGCAATTTCTTCAGCGTCCAGAGATTTACTCTCAGTGAAGGGTTGTTCAAAGCATTAAATCATTCAATTCACTTACAAGAGCAAAGTTCCTTGTTATATTGGCTCACCGGGTGCTTATTAGTATATCCAGAGGAATGTGTAATACACGCTGCCCTATGGTCCGATATTTAACTTAGATTGTCAGCACGAAACTGTTCTACGGCAGGCAAGCGCGCTATAAAACATTGAAATAGCCTTTTTACTTCAAAGTGCGTTCCCCAAGTTACTAACTAAAACCTTTAGTTAGAAAAAAAGGCGCCCTTGTGCGTATAGTTATTGTCTGTGAACTACGCCTAAGAATTTAGATCGGAGTTAGTTTGATGACAGAGATGATAAATTGAAAAAATGAAAATTTTAAAACTAGTTGCAACCATTTTACTTTATATCACAAACTTATCACATTCAAAGAAGACACGATTGTACATCATGATAACATCATAAAACACATCGCCTGGCATTTCATTGCAAACACACAAGCAATGTTCTCTAAACACTTGCCGACCGGCTCTTAATCAACGTAATTAATAACTGGCATTTCTCTTTGCGTTCGCAAATGCCCGTAATTGTGCCTTATTATAACAATATAACACATAAATTTTCCCTCGTCATTCCGTTAAATCGGAGAAAATAAATTTTCTATCTCCGCAAATAGCTTTTATTCTGGTTATTATTGTTCCTTGTTTATAATGATTTATTCCCACAGCGTAGGTGTAGTCAAAGCAATTAAACCGATTTACTTGTTAATAGGTGTTAAAAGTTGTTCCAAAACAAAATATCTTGTTAAGCCGTTGAAATCTGACTTGTTTCTTGTTTAGCCGAAACAATTATTCTCACAGCGTAAGGCATATACAACAATTAAATTACTGTCCACCAATAAGGTGTTAAATTCACACCCTATTCATGGATTATTTTTTGAGTGCCTGAGAAAAGACTAAGAGAAGACACTGATGGTGGTTGGTTAAATTGGTACATTCATTTTTAGGATTACCGACCTAGAAGAATGTGTCCTGCATGCTGTATTATGGACGAGCAGCTAAAATTAATTACTCCCAAAGCGCCACTGTTGGAACTATTAAATCACTCCGATAATAAAGTATTTTTCGTTTAACCCACGATTAAGTCTCTTTGAATATCCTTATCGTTAATCAGGCACGAAGGTCGACTGGTTATTGGCGCGTCAACGTATTTAGCACCACTGTACATAATTTTTTTTTTCGACAAACCGCGGCACTCTTTGAAATAACACGATGTCAATAATTCTCTGCATATAAAGATAGTTTGTTGATAGAACGCCTTAGAAAATTGAATGCACATGTATTACAAAGGTAAGTTTTAAGGGTGTGTGAATGTTGATGCCTGCTGATATACAGATGAGTGGTTTTAACATTTTTTCTCCCACGGCGCGGGACCAGTTCCAACAATTAAGTAACTCTGTTCAGTAATAGGTGTTAAAATTAATCTATTCAGATGTTTTTTGTCAGATAGACCAACCACCTCGCGGTTTCCCTAAGTTTTAAACTTGACTTAAGCAGTTATCACCTTCCGGCTCAGGACATAAGTCGGACTACTAGAAATCACCATTTCCTTTACTATATCTACACGGAGAAAAGAAAGGAAAATAGTGCTGGACAAAGCATCCGAAACTTAGCGTTTTGTCTTGAATACTTAGAGACAAAGATAAAAGTCAGTGAAGTTTTATATTTCAGACGTTTGCGATTCGTTGCTTAGAGATATTTACTCCCAGAACGAAGTTGCATTAATTTTGCTTGGGAGAATGTGTTGTGCATGCTTGCTAAGCAGCTTGATGAGAAGGTTAATATGTGTTTACTATTACGGGGCAAGGCATGTTTGAAACAATTAAATCACTTCGATAATGACGTGTTTTAACATTAACTCTGGAAATCGTTGTGGAAGTAAATGTTTACTGCCCTCTCAGCAATATAAGAGCAGCATGCGTTAATTCAACATTCACTAAATGTACACCCACCTATTTGTTAAGTCAGTAATTATTTTTCACCCCGGGCACTCTGGCAATAATCTATGTTTTGAACGTGAGGCAATGTGTTTTATGGTGCGATCGTGCCTACGTGGTGACAGATAACCAGTCGACTTAATCCCTGATGAAGACTAGCAGTACCGTAAGAAATCGAAACCTCGTGCTGTGTAGGAACGATAACTGTAGAGTGACTGAATCCCTAGATGCACTAACAAGGTGTTAAGATGTCTCCTCGTAAGTTCGAAATAAAGTTTATTTAATTGTACATAGGGTAAGAAATATTACATACTTGCACTCTGATTGGCTAAAGAAACTCGTTTCATTAGAGTATAAAACATAATAAAGCGTGTTTTATAATTTAATAGTTGTTTTGAAAGTACATTCTCTCAGACGAAACTTAAAACTTTATGTGGGAAAAACCAGTGTTGGCGTTGATTTTAAAGTTAATATTTTCTGCACATTATCCTGGAATGTCGAGAACTAGTATAGGTGTGGTTTTGATTCAATACTAGATGATAAAAACTGACCTAAAAAATTATTATGTTATCAAGAAACATGTCCGAACGTTTAAAACACTCGGGAATGAATAAGGCACTCACTTTACATTTTTCTCGCATTCTCGTATATCCATCGTGTTTTACAGTAATATAGATGGTTCTTTGTACGTTTATAACTTTTTAAATAAGCAAGCTGAGCCAACATTTCCAAATTCCAATTCGACCTGGACGTCAAGTGTTTACACATTAGCCCCTGGCTCGGGAGAATAGGAGACTACCCTCTACACTATGACGTTAAATTTGATTTACCAATTTTTACCAAAGCAACCAAACTTGGTAAAATTGTATGCATGCTAATTCTACACATTTTCCCACAGCGTAAAGAGGTTCACATCAACTAATTCCCTCCACTCGCTAATAAGGTGTTAAAATTACTTCATTCTGCAATCTCTTGCTGGAAATACCACTTACAGACCACCCTAACAGCAAGGTGGTCTGTTCGACAAGAAACTTTCGGAATTACATATAACTTTAGATAGTTAGGTAAACTTAGAAGTTAGGATGTAGCATTAGTTACCAGACTTCTGCGAGTGATAGGGGAGCAGGGGTGGCGCAGTGGTGAGAGCACTCGCCTCCCACCAATGTGGCCTGGGTTCGACTCCCGGTCCCGGTGTCATATGTGGGTTGAGTTTGTTGTTGGTTCTCGTCCTTGCTCCGAGAGGCTCCGGTTACTCCGGTTTTCCCCTCTCCTCAAAAACTGACATCTCCAAATTCCAATTTGATCTTCAGTCTCCCCGATTAGTAGTGCACTTGTGCACGGCTATAAGATTGAGACTATAATAAGTTATTTTGATTTGATTTTGATGCTGACATGTCATAATAATACGTTTGTACGAAAATATCGAAACTCGCTATGACAACCTCGCCCTGCTCTGTGCAAAATACAACACTCATACAACACTCTCGGGTATATTTTTAAATTCAAGAGGTTCTTTGCAGTGGTTTGCATGCAGCGCTAAATAATAGTGCCGCAAGAACAGCCGCCTCTGATTGCTCGATGAAAGGCGGCTTTATAGCTAAAACACTGTGAGGTGATTAATACATGCTGAGTTATAGCCAAAACAATTTTTCCGCTTTAAGTTGATGAGAGCTTTGCAAATGTGCTGTAAAATTTGAATGGTTTTTAATTCCAAGAAGAAGAGAGGCCAATTATCTTGGCGTTCCTGTTTACTAAAAGTGCGTCTACTAGTCTCTCTTTCAAGTGTAAAGTGATTAGGAATATTGGCGATGCAGACAACCTCAGGAAGAGATCCATAACAAACAAATAACAAAAATAAAGGAAGTGATCACCAAATATAAATTTTCGTAAGGTTTAATCAAGTTCTTTCAACTAACACCATAAGAAAAATATGGAGAACACTGATGAGCCATACATGTTGATATTGGGTATTAAGGGTTAACTACCAACTACCTCCACAGATAATAGAAACCACTTCAGCGGCCGCACGATCAAATGGAAAAGCGATAAGCAGAGCGACAACCGGGCGGTTTAATTCTTTGCCTTTATTTCTTTGTGCCACGCAAGGATTGAATAACAACTGTATAAAGAAATAAATCATTTATCTTATTCAAGACAACGAAATAGAGAGAAAATGTCCTATGTTATCCGGCATGTTTACAACGTTCTTGATCACCCTCGCTATACTATGCATGATTTGCGCAAAACTACTAGTCTAAAACAACGTAATCCGACAGTTGCATGGCTAATTATGTACAATTGCAAGGGAAACAGCTCATTGAATCAACCAATCAGAACTCGTAGAAAAGCAAAATGTAACAGGTGCCGCTCTGGGCGAAGAAATAGTATAAGACCTTTGGACGACGTTGCATACTTTTAGAAGCTCAGAGTTAACACATGAGTGCTACTACAGCGGAGAGGCAGACCGCTGACCCAATGGTTTTATAGTTCGTGCTCACGGCTGACATAAAACGCTATGAAGTA